>Ga0265297_10000783_pt1 | contig 87544 bp, 71 predicted proteins | sample Munlanlwell13791_FD_192502 | JGI IMG/M metagenome (GOLD analysis project Ga0265297, IMG submission 192502) | Leachate microbial communities from a municipal landfill in Southern Ontario, Canada - Leachate well 137-91 | ecosystem: Engineered > Solid waste > Landfill > Unclassified | place...
CAATGACAATCATTTGTATATAAATAGCGGTACGGGTAATGTAGGCATTGGCTCCTCCACTCCCACCTCATTCAAGATGGAAGTTGCCGGCAACATCGGGCCGGATGAAAACGGCACCCGGGATATCGGGTCAAGTGCCCGGTATTACAACGCTCTTTATGTAAACAATATTTATGGACCAAGTACCGGTGTGCAGGGATTCTGGCAAAAAAATGCAGGAAGCCTCAGCCCTACGATCCTTACGGATGATATAAATCTTGGAAGCATTGCAACAGCATCAGCAATCGTTCATTTACCCGGACTTACCAATCGCGATGCATTTTTCAACCTTGGTACAGGAAATCTGGGAGTCGGTACAACCTCTCCTGTTGAAAAACTGGATGTAACCGGTAATGCCTCGGTTTCTGGATATCTCACGATCGGACAAACAGGAGCTTTGAGAAGTCAATATGGACCTCTGAATCTTGCATATAAATCAGGACTAAACACTTGGACAACAGGCATGGTACTGCAGGATGGAACCGGAAATATCGGAATTGGAACTACAAACCCTATTTATAAACTTGATTTTATCAATACCCAAGCTTTACAACCAACAAATAATCGTTTTTTAAGTGTGACAAGAAATGGTGCTACCGTTGATACATCATCAGCTACTAATACAAACTATTTAAGCTATTTTTTAAATGACACAACCCGATCCAGCGCTAATTATACCCATACAAATATTGCCGGTTATTTCTCTTCTCAAAACAGTTATAACAACATATCTCTTCAGGCACCTCTTGGTTCAACAGGAGGAATATCAAGCGGCACACTTAATAACACCGGTTTAAACATATCTGGAGGAGGAGGAGGTTCTAATACTGGCGGTACAATAAATAACTATGGTATAGATGTAGATCAATTTGGCGGAAGTGCTGGAATCGGTGGAACACTGAATAATTATACTATCAGCCTTACAGTGCCTAACGGAGCTGGGACAAGTGGAACAACAAATAATTACGGGGTTTATATTGTTGGCAACGGAGGAGCATCTGCAAACAACTTCTCATTTTATAACAGCTCTACCGCCACTTCTTATTATGCTGGCAATGTTGGCATTGGTACAACCTCTCCTCTTGAAAAACTTGATGTCACAGGCAACGCCTCAGTTTCTGGATATCTCACGATCGGACAAACAGGAGCTTTGAGAAGTCAATATGGACCTCTGAATCTTGCATATAAATCAGGACTAAATACTTGGACAACGGGGATGGTAGTGCAGGATGGAACTGGAAATGTGGGGATCGGGACAACAAACCCGAGCTCTCTTCTTGAGGCAGTTAGAAATGATACATTAGTTACTGCTAAATTTACTCAAAATGGGGGTTGGTCTGGAAGCAATTGGGCCTTGCAAGCAGTGGGATACACCAATCTTGGTGGTTTTAGAATAAATGGAGCTGACGGCGCAAATTCGCTCTATAATGGAGCTGCGCAGATGGGATTCAGTGTTAATGATAACTTTCCGATTACGTTTGGAAATTTCTCCACCTATCCACAGTCTGTTGTTCTACGAAATGGTAGTATTGGTCTCGGAGGAAGTAGTATAAGTACGGACGGAAATTTCACAAACGCAAAAATGGTTGTCCAAAATGGTGGTAATGTCGGCATCGGTACCACGTCTCCTCTTTACAAACTTGACATCCAAGGCTGGGCATCTGCATCAGGCAATCTCACAACCGGAGGACAGTTTCAATTAGGAAGGTTTGGAGCAGAACCGTCTCCTGCGCTTGGAGCTGGTTCTATGTACTATAACTCACTTGATAATTCTATTTATTATCATAACGGCTCATCCTGGACTCAGATGATGGGTGGAGGAGGATATTGGCAGCGCATAACCGGCGTCCTGTCCCCTCTTGCAGATGGAGATGTAATAGCTGCAACGTCCGGCGCCACAACAGTTGCAACGTTAACTGCAACAGATTCCAATGATGCGGCATGGATTGGAGGTGTTTCAAATTATGCAAAGATATCCTCAAACGGCGACCTGACATTTATCAAAAGCGGGTCTGCATCCACAATCACAGGTCCGACAATAGGTCTGACAATTGACGCTTCAACCGGTCCGCTTGGACTGGGCACATCAAATGATAACAAGACAATATCAATCGGCACAGGGACAGGAGTTGATACGATCCAGATCGGAAACGGAGCAACAGGCGCAGATCTGATAACCATCGGATCAAATAATGCTGGAGCTGTCACCATGAGATCGGGTGCTGCTTTGACTCTTGCAGGAGGGAATAATTCGCTTATCAATTTCGTAGGATTTGATGTTGCAACAACCGGAAACATCACTGTTGCAAATACACAGGGTTTGGATACGAATGGTGCGGGTGGCACACTCGCAATTGGCAATATAAATGCAGGGACTTTACAGATCGGCACTTCCACAAATACAACAGTTATCGATATTGGGACTGGAGCTGTTGCAAGCACGCTTACCTTGGGAAATGCAACAGGTGCAACTGCACTGGCTCTAAATTCAGGTACAGGAGACATCACACTTACCTCAACCGATCAGGTAAAAATAAATTCTTCAAAAGCTGCAGGGGGCACAACTACTGAGGCATTTTCCGTCAAATCTACAGCTGATCTGGGAGTAACAGATGAAGTTTTTCAAGTCGGTGACTCAGCTGCTGATTTCGTAACAATTTTGGGAAATGGAAATACTGGTATCGGTACAGTTTCTCCACTTGAAGTGTTGGATGTTGTGGGTAATGCATCTGTTTCAGCATATCTCACGATCGGACAAGCAGGAGCTCTGAGATCCCAATATGGTCCTTTGAATCTTGCTTACAAATCAGACTTAAACACATGGACAACAGGACTGGTGTTGCAGGACGGGACTGGAAATGTAGGCATCGGGACTACCAATCCAACAAATAAACTTCACGTAAATGGCAATATGACTGCCACCAATTACTATGGAACAGCAGCTTATTTCAACACCACATGGATAACCGATGGACTTATAAATGTCAATAAAATAAGAGATTATTCCGGTGGTTATCTGCAACTGCAAGATGATGATGGGAATGTAGGAATAGGGACAACCACTCCGGCTTCATTCAAACTTGAGGTCGCCGGAAATATCGGGCCTGATGCAGATGGTACTCGCGATCTTGGTTCAGAAGCAAGGCATTTTAATAATCTATATGTTAATAATATCCAACCGCCCACAACCGGGGTCATGGGATTCTGGCAAAAAAATGCAGGAAGCCTCAGCCCTACGATCCTTACCGATGATATAAATCTTGGGAATATTGCAACAGCATCAGCAATCGTCCATTTGCCGGGATTGACTGACCAGGATGCTTTTTTTAATCTTGGTGCAGGTAATTTTGGGATCGGCACGACAACACCGTTTGGCAAATTCAATGTCACAAATCAGGGAGCTGTGGCAATCAACAAATCATTGGCTGTCTTTGACCAATGGGAAAATCAACCAATACTCAGCGCTTCTGCCTCAGGTATCACAAAATTCCTTGTTGATTATGCAGGCAATGTCGGTATAGGCTCTATCTCTCCTCTTGAGAAGCTCGATATTGCAGGCAGTGCAACCATCTCAGGAAACCTGACAATTGCCAATGCATCAGCCATAAGACCGACATACGGCTCTCTTGCCTTTCATTACAAATCAGGTCTAAATACGTGGTCAAATGCAATGACGATTACTAATGGCTTGAGTGCTGGCGGCGCTATCCAACCGTTTATTGGGATAGGAACAACAGCTCCGTACGCCAATTGGCCCAACGATACATTGGCAATAAGCGGATGGTTTACTGCAGACAGATTTAATGATTCGGCAAACAGCGACAGATATGTAGACCCCAGTGGTACGTCACGCATGAGCTCACTTCAATTAAGATATAAAATAGGGTTTATTGACGGATCAGTACCTGCGCTTACCATTGGGTCAATTGGCATGGACAGCACAGAGACATTTGTCCGCATAGCAGGCCAAAGTACAGATGGTGCAACTGTAGATCTGTGTGTTGATGACAGTGAATCAGATGGTGAAAACTGTGACGGTAAAATAGATGCAGGTACGATTGACCCTCCTTATACCATAAACGGCAAAAAATATGCAACCTATATGCCGTCCATGATCGGAGTCAAAGAAGAGACAACCGGTACTATGATACCGTCCCAGGCACAGAAAACTACAGGTGGATATGCATATATTGTCGATTTCAAAAATCTTCCTGAATCCTCTGATCTGTGGATTTTTTCCAAAATAACAAATCTGAAGGAAAACATCGACAGGATGAGCGTCCTTCTTACGCCATCAGATGATACGCGCACCTGGTATAAGATAGACAAACAAAACTATGCACTTGTTATCTATTCTTCACGCCCGACAACTATATCATACAGATTTACTGCACCGAGATTTAATGATGCCAAATTTACAACCATTCGTCCTGATAATGCACCGGGTGGATTTCTAGTCAATGACCCGGATATTATCGGAAATCCATATACACTTACTGATTCAGGCTCTATTCTTGAAACATACCGCATGGCAACGTCTCCTGTCCAAAACAATACGCCTGACGGACTTCGCGCTACGGTCGCACAAATAATACATAAAACAAATGGCGAATTTATCGAAGAAGTCGGCTTATATGCCAAAGTACTTATCGGTAAAATAACAGCCGGATTTATTGAGACTGAAAACTTGCTTGCAACAAACATAGCACATATAAACCGTGCGGTTGTAAACCAACTGTCAGTAACAAACGCAGAGTTTCAAAAAATAAACACCGGGATATTGCAGGCAACTGATGCATATATCGCACGATTGCACGTTGAGGAAAAAATCGTCTCGCCTGTTATTGAGACAACCACATTGAAAACAAACATCATTGAACCGAAAGAAAAAGATCTTGTGATCAATTTATATAAAAATCAACAAGCTCCGACAGGTGAATTTGCCAAATTTGTGATCAAAGGAATTGACGAAAAAACGGTTGTTTCAATTGATAGTGCAGGCAATGCCACATTTGCAGGCAGTCTTACCGCACAGTCTGCCACTCTTTCAGGGACACTAACTGCCTCCGAGGCAAGCTTGTCAGGTAAACTTATCGCAAAGGAAATACACGCAGATAACATTGATGAGCTAGCAACCAACGACCAACGACTGACAACCAATGTCGCTTCACACTCCTCTATACTCTCCCAACTAACAACCGACAACCAACAACTGACAACCAATATCAACTCTATCCAGCAAGATCTTGCCAATCTCAAAAACCTTCCCCTCCCAAATCCCGAGTATTACCAGACATTAAGTAGCGATCAGGATTCAGCGACCAGCGACCAGCTAATTACTCTACCAACAACTAACAACCAACAACTAACTACTAATGACCTTCTCGTCACCGGCACTTCAAACCTCTACAAAGCCTCAATTGCTGATTCGCTTACGGTCGGAAATATCTTAGTCCAAGACAGCTCCATACTTTCGCTTTCTTGGGATCTGCGGCTTTCATCACTCTCAACCATCACTTTATTTGACGGATCTGTTGTTATCGCGAAAAACGGAAATATCGCCACAACAGGAGAAGTAATAGCTCAATCGGGTTTACGGACGAATGAAATACAATCTGTTGATGATAAAAGCGATATCGTGATAAGACTCAACTCTCAATTACCAATATCCAACGACCAGCGACCATCGACTAATACAAAGTTAAAAATTGAAAATTCCCTTGGAGATGAAGTAGCTTCAATCGATGCCTCAGGATCAGCAAAATTCAACTCTCTTGCATTTAATATGATTGCGACAAACTCCGCATATGTTGCAGACTCAGGAGAACGCACATCAGCAAATGAGACAATACCCGCGTATCAAACCAATGCAGAAGTCGCTGGCACAGCTAGCCTGCCGAGAAATACTTCTGAGATTATAATATACAATACAAGTGTGAGCACCAATTCGCTTATATATCTGACACCAACCGGAGACACAGGAGGCAATCAACTCACGGTCGTGAAAAAAAACTCATGTCTTAACCCACTAACGACTAACGACCAACTACCATCTACTTGTAGACCCTACTTCTCCGTCTCTACCAATAACCCGGTCCACCCGGAAATCGGATTTAACTGGCTAATCATCAATTAGTGCAAATCGATTTTTGTATATCTTTTTTCATCAATTATGGTTTCCTCTTGACATCATGATCATATATATATTACATTGTTACTATACATGGAAAACCAGCTCAAAGTCCATCACAAATCTTCATATGTAAAGCACATAAAAGGAGCTGCGCTCATCATAGCTTTTATGATGTTTTTCGGATTTGCCGGATATAAGCAGTTTATTACCGTAAAAAAAGCTGATGCAGTGGTTGGTCAACTTACTATACCCGGTGAGGCAACAACACTAAATGTACAATCAGTTCAAAGCACAAGCTTACAGCTCACCACGGTAAACTGTGGCCAAGGAGACAATGACGGCTACTCCATATTAAAAACAGTGTCAAATGTAGGTGCAATAGACTGTGATAATAATGTCAGAGTTGATGCTCAAGGAAAAATGACAGTTGCTGGAAATATTGGGATCGGAACTACAGACCCTGGCTTGTATAAACTAAATGTGCAAGGAGGAAATGCAAATTTCTCCAATACAGGAACTTTCGGCGGGCTCCTAACTATTAGCGCAGGCGGTATTACCTCTGCCGGTACAATAACATTCTCTAGTCTAACTGCGTCAAGACCTGTAAAAACCAGTACTGGCGGTGTTTTATCAGCAAGCCAAATATCACTAAACTCAACAAATGATGTAGCAGGTACACTTCCTGTTGCAAATGGCGGAACCGGCGCAACAACCCTTACCGGTATACTTAAAGGCAACGGCACAAGTGCGCTGACTGATATTACAGGTACAGCAAATTATATCCCAAAGTGGTCAGATGCCAATACCATAAGTGGGACATCAAGTATCTATGATAATGGCAATGTCGGTATTGGAACAACTGTAACAAACAAGCTTCTGCATCTATATGGCTCTGATGCATCCATACGTATACAAAATTCTGTTGCTAATGCAGGAACAATGGGGATATTATTCAATCACCACACAACTGCCGATCGGGCAAAGACAGGTATATTATCTGTTGCATCAGGCGAATCATATGGTAGGGCGTCTCTTATCCTTGCAGTAAACAATGCGGCAAGCGCAACAGATGTTTCTGCAAGCGATACTACCATGGTTCTGCATCAGACCGGTAATGTAGGTATTGGTAAAAATCCTGAAGTAAAGCTTGATGTCGGTACAACAACAAGTGACATAATCCGCTCTTATGGCGGCTTTTCAGGTCATGCAACCGCAAATATCGGAGGCACTGGAGCTGCTGCCTATTTTCCCAATGGTGCGTGGCTCAATACTGGTCCGCAATGGATTTATGGCACAGTTACCTTTAACGGAGCTCTTTCCGGCGCAACATCATTTACCACATCAGGCACAGTCACTGCATCAGGTGGAAACAGCGGTAACTGGAACACTGCATACAGTCATGTTTCCTCAAACGGCTCAAGTCATACTTTTATAAACCAAAACGTTACAACCACAGGCGCCCCGACTTTTGCAACAGTCAATACTGGACAAGGAGCTAATGAACTTTATGATATGAATCAAAATGTTCTTACTACTTCTTCTCCAACATTTGCAGGTTTAACATCAAATGGAAATGTAGGTATTGGGACAACAACTATTCCCACTAATGGAAGGCTGTTTGTCACAAAAGCAGGTACATATCCAGCTATAACCGCATATAATCATAATGGAAGCACTTCAAATAGTCCTGCTGCTTCATATTATGGAGTATATGCTTCCACATCAAGCGATACGGCAACTAACAAAATGGGTGTTGCCGGGCTCGGAACAGGCACGGCAGGTACGAAATATGGTTTATACGGATATGCATCAGGCAATGGTACCAATTATGCAGTTTATGCCTATGCAACAGGAGGAACAACTAATTATTCTGGTTATTTTCACGGAGCTCCTGTTTTTTCAACCAGTGAATTCCGGAGCAATTATTTGAATAATTTCCGGATAGTAGGCGGAAACTATGGAGCTTTTTTGAGGAATGATGGTACAGACTATTATATATTATTTACAAACTCAGGCGATCAATATGGCTCCTGGAGTAGTCTTAGACCATTTCGTGCTAATTTAGCGACAGGTAATGTATCGATGGAGCACAATGTTTATGTTGGTGGCGATGTTGGTATTGGAGTAAATCCTCCGTCGTATAAATTACATGTAGCTGGTACTATTTATGCCTCGGGAAGCTCCAGGCGCTACAAAGAAAATATATCTGATTTGGAAATCGATACGGCAAAGATTTATCAGTTGCAACCGGTTTCTTTTGACTATAAACCAGAATACAAAGATTTTGGCAAAATTCTTGGTGGCGGCCATCAAATTGGTCTGATTGCTGAAGATACCTATAAGATTATTCCTGAGTTGGCAGTTTACAGCGAAGGAAGAATTAGCAATGTCGATTATGAAAAGCTCAGCATCCTGCTTCTTGCCGAAATGAAAAAGCAAAAACAATCTCTTGATGCGCTTGAGGATAAAATCAAATCTCTTGAAAACCGTTTAAATCAGCTTGAATCTAAAGTAAATTTAAGCATAGATCAATAAATATGAAACTTATAAATAGAGTAATTTTTGGATTGTTTTTGATTATTTCACTTTCTGTCCTTTTATATGCTTTTTCCAAAACCGGAAAAAATCTTTCTTCTCCTAAAGAAGCTCGCGCTGCATCATGTAGTCCTGGGATGGTGGCGGGAATAACCATATATACTTTACCTTTTACTCTTTCTGGTAATCTGTATGCGAATGCGGCATGTACAATAAAAACAATATATACCCTACCTGCCCAACTTAGAACAACCTATTATACCCTTCCTATAGTAAATCCTAATTTATATTTATTAATGCCGTGAGGTCTTAATATACCTTTATTCCATTTCTTAATGAGATATAGTAAATAAAGGATTAAGTAATTACAATAATTAAAAAAACTTGATAGCTTTTATTTGATAGAATCAAATCATAATATGGATAAAAATAAAACAATCGGTGGGCTAGTTTTTATCCTCCTTATTATATTTTTATCTATGGTTTTTGAGGTCTGTGTTAAAAATAATTGTTTGCATCAGCAGTCTTTATCCCCAAATATCCTCAATCACACTCAACCAATAACTTCTTTTTCCGGTCGTATTGAAAAAGTTGAAGATAATACATTTTATGTTACCGGCTCCTCAGGCAAGAATAATAAACAAATTACTTTTAAAATCACGACCGATAAAAATACCACCATCAACAATCCCTATATCTTCGTCCCGTATCTGATCAAATCTGACTTCCAGCCAACACCCCAACCCATTACTCTTAATAATCTGTCTGTTGGCCAACAGGCGGCCTTTACTGCAGACAAAGACCTGAGAACCCTTGAATCATATGAATTTCAGGCAGTATCTGTCAATCCGTCAGCAATACATACAGTCATAAGCGGAACCATCAAAAATATTCAAAATAATATACTTACCGTGCTTGGAGGACCTCTTGCTGATCCGGACATAAACCCGTTAACACCAAGCCCTATGCAAAAATATTCAATTGAAGTAGATCAGGACACTGAGATATCCCGCCTCACATCTCCTACCCATGTGAAAGATGTACCGGCCATAATACAGTTTGAGAAAACCGACCTCACAAAAAATATGCGTGTTGTCATATACACGGACGTTAATGTTAAAAAAAACACTACATTTAAAGCACTACGCATAGAACCAGGTATTTGATACAACATATGAAAAAATCCGCGACACTTGGCATGACCCTTATTGAAGTAATTATCACTTTCATGGTGCTTGTACTTCTGGCAACTGTGGCCATCATCCTCATCAATCCCAAGGAACAATTATCCAAAGCGCGTGACACCAGAAGAAAAAACGATCTGAATGAGATACGGAAAATATTTGAAAGCTGGTATTCGGACACCGGATGCTATCCGAAGAAATCAGAGATATGCTTTAATGATATAAGCAGCACAACGTGCGAGATTTGTACATCAGATCCTGCGTCTCCTTCTCTTTCAACATATACCTCAAGTGTGCTTTGTGACCCAGAAGCACCGGATAAGCAGTATTTATATCAATTTGGAGGAAGCGCAGACTGTCCTGCTTCTTTTGTAGTATATTCACGCCTTACCTCAACTTATAACCGTCAGGATGATATCTGGAGCTGTGGGCCAGTACATGGTTGTGGCCCTTCTCCCTTATACGGATATGATTATCTTGTCTGCAGTCCGGACGCTCGCTTGTCCATTGCAAACGATTACCATTGTCTTGACCGAAGCGGATATTGCACGAGCTGCGGTACATATCAGTCCTGTGAAAATGCGATGCACGATGATGTTTGCCGGATAGTATATGCATCGAAAACCTTATGTTGTGCAAGCAACCCATCTGCCGGCTATTGCCCATGAATTGTGGTTGACAATTATTTTTACATTCTCTACACTGAATAGATACTAAATATTGTTATTTGTTTGTTTTTATCGCATATATGGAAAAAGAAACCAGCCTCCTAAGACAGCTTCGCTCAATCGTTATATATACACTTATCATACTTTTTCCTCTTTTTTTTCTTCCCTTTACTCAAGAATATTTTGTAACCGGTAAGATGTATTTTCTTTTCTTCGGCTCATTATTGCTTATCGTGATATCAGCCTTTGAATTTCTTCTGACAAGAAAAATTGTCTGGGAAAAAAGACCGTTTGATAACGCGGTCATCCTTTTCTTTGTGACAGCCTGTATCTCCGTCATTTTTTCCTCACCCAACAAAATCCAGGCAATACTGAACCCGACTTTTGGCATCGTCCCTCTCTTTTCCTTTATGGTCCTGTATCTTTACCTTTCCAGGGAAAAAAACAAATGGGGAAAAAACATGCTTGTATATATTCCGGCAATCGTTCTTTCGCTTGTTGCAGTCTTGTATTTTTTTAATCCCTTCAAACATGTGTCATTTCCTGCGTTTTGGGAGTTCTTGAAAAACCCGCAGTTTACGCCTATCGGAAGCCAACTTGATACGGTCGTATTTCTTGGTCTTGCAGCAATACTTTCTTTATCCGAGATATTTAATCAAAAAGACAAAGAAAACAAATTTCGCCTTCTTCCAATCAGCGTACTTGTGCTTGCACTTATCGGCTCAGGCGTCCTTCTCTTTTCTCTTATGAAAACAAAAGACAGTATTGTTTTTCCGCCTTTAAATCTTTCATGGTATGCAGCTGTTGAGACACTCAAACAACCGCTTACGGCTTTGTTTGGTGTGGGAGTAGATAATTATGCATCCATGTTTACGCGCGTAAAAGATATAGGATACAATTCATCACGTCTGTGGCAAATCACTTCATTTAATGCATCACGATCTACATTCCTTCACGTCGTGACCGAAATGGGCGTGTTTGGATTCATTGCATTTGGTCTGCTTATGCTGAAGCTTGTCGCGTGGGGTACACACTGGAAAAAACAGCACGGAAATACAGTCCTTTATCCCATACTCTATATCATGACCATAGCGTTGCTGTTTCCGCCTTCTCCAACCATCTTGTTTATTCTTTTCCTCCTTGTTGGAGGAATAAGCATACAGAATAAACACGCAGAAGGACAAGAGCCTTCGGTTTTTAATACCGGAAGTATTTTACCTCTCTATGTCGTGATTCTTGCCGGGCTTTTCGTTTTTGTGGGTTTTGCCGCTTATTTTGCCGGCAGGTCCTATGCGGCTGAGATATATTTTCATCGCGCGATAAGTGGGTTTAACTCAGCTAACGCAAAAGATGTATATGACAACATGAGAAAAGCAATCATAACTAATCCGTATATTGAAAGATATCGCAGTAATTTTGCTCAAACCAACCTGCTTTTGGCAAACAATATCGCAACAAGCGCTACCCAAGGAAAAGAAGAGGGAGAAAAAATTGAACTGTCCGAAGAGCAAAGACAAACAATCTCCCAAGCAATCCAAGCTGCAATTGAAGAGGCAAAAGCTACAGTCACCCTCAACCCTCAAAAAGCAATAAACTGGGAAACACTTGCCGCAATCTATCAAAATATCATCAATGTCGCGCAAGGCGCAGACAGCTGGACTGTATCCGCATATCAGCGCGCCATCATGCTTGATCCCCAAAATCCCATATATCGGCTTAATCTGGGCGGGGTATTTTTCAGCTTGAAAAACTACAATGAAGCGGAAAAATTATTTGAACAAGCGGTTGCCATAAAACCTGATTGGCCAAACGCCTACTATAATCTTGCATGGGCTGCATATCAAAAACAGGATTATCAAAAAGCGGCGCTCTCCATGCAAAGCACAGTATCTTTGCTTGACCCGAAAAAAGACGAAGCTGACTTTAAAAAAGCATCTGAAGACCTTGAGGAATTTAAGAAAATGCTACCAAAAGAGGAAGAAACAACAGAGGAAGCACAGGAAAAACCAACCCAGCTAGCTGTACCTACTCCGGCGCAGGAGCTTGAACCAAAAATCGAGCTTCCCAAAGACGCATCTCCTGAAGCGAGATAAGTGTTATTTCAAGTAAGCTTGAGGGTTTTGGAGGACTCCTCCCATGCGTACTTCAAAATGAAGATGTGTTCCTGTTGATCTTCCGGTTGAGCCCATGACACCGATTTGCGCTCCTTGTCCGACTGCCTGACCTGCTGAGACACCAATTGAAGAAAGATGTGCATACAGACTCTGGTATCCATTGGCATGATCGATGACTACATGGCAGCCGTATCCATATTTTACGCATCCGGCAAATGTGACAGTTCCTGTATCTGCAGCTAAAATCGGTGGATGTGCATTGTTTGCGATATCGATTGCCATATGGTACCAAGTCGGATATTGCGTTATACCGCCATTTGTCGGCCAGATAAAGTTTGAAGTTCCTCTTACCCCTGCCTGTACTTTTGCATAGGATGGAGCCATTGCTGTATATTTGGGCTGCTCAGGAGGTACCACGCCGTCAGGCACATATACCAATTGCCCTACCTGAAGACCAAACGTATCAGGATCAGTAAACTCATTAAAAATAAAGTTTACGATATTTTGTGCGCTTGTATTATATTTTTTGGCAATCGTATAAATATTGTCTCCTGAAGCTACCTTATGCACGACACCCGTAACCGGCGGAATCTTCAATACTTGGTTTGGTTTTATGGTATCGTTTTTAAGACTGTTTGCCCATTTTATGGTGTCGACCGATACGTCAAACTTGCGGGCAATTGAGGCAAGTGTATCGCCTGAGGCAACTTTGTAATCGACAATCTTATCACGCGGCTTTGCCGAGATGACAGTCGATAATGCGGTTTCTGAAGGATTATAAGAGACGACTGTTGACTGATTTTCCGGCTGGTACTGGCCTTCAAAAAACGGCACAAACGGATTGTTTTCAGCAATGATGGGACCTGCAATCACGCTTGAGGCAACCAGGATAAAAAAAGATGTGTTTAAAAAAGAAGATGAATACTTTCCGCGCTTGACTACAAGAAGTGCAACCAATATGTCTTTAAGACCCTCAAACCAAGCGCCAAATTGAAGGATACGGGAAAACACATATCCTTTGAAAAAATTCACAAACTCAGTCAGCTCAGACATCAGCATATCAAGACATATAGTATACCATTTTTTTCAAAATGCGTTCGATCGCGACTTCAAATGCCGCTTGTTTTAAGTTCATGTTTTTCTTGACTGATTTGTCCCAGATCGCATCAAATGCACCGTCCATCATTTCCTGTAGTTTGGTATTGACTTTCTCCTCACTCCATTTCTCACCTTTCATATTCTGATACCACTCAAGATATGAGACAGTCACGCCACCGCTATTTGCCAATACATCAGGTACGATAATGACGCCTTTTTTTGTCAGGTACTCATAAGCTTCCTCAGTCACCGGCCCGTTTGCCATCTCGACGATGACTTTTGCCTTTATGCTTTGCATATTTTCTTTGTTTATCACATTTTCAAGTGCGGCAGGCACCAGGATATCAACCGGAAGTTCAAGTAACTCATCGTTTGTCAGCGTTCGTCCTTTTTTGATATCACATACTCCGTCCATACAATAGCAGCCGGATAAGCTTCCCTTTTCTGCCTTACACTCAACAACCAGTTTGGCATCCAGTGATTTGTTCTTCTCCATGTCGTTTCCAACGATTGCTCCTTTGGAGTCAGATACGGCAATCACCTGAAATCCCTCTTTTGCAGCAAGTTCGGCAAAAAAATATCCGACATTGCCAAAACCTTGTACCGCAACGGTTTTGTAGGCGACTGGAGACTGGCGATCAGTGCCTGATCTCTGATCTCTAACCGCTAATCGCTGAACGAGGGATTTCAAAATCATAACTCCTCCTCTTCCTGTTGCTTCAGTTCTACCCAAAGTCCCGCCAATATCAAGCGGTTTTCCTGTAAATGTCGCAAGTAAGTTGGAATCCGTTGGAACTGGTTGAAATCGGTTTAAATCGGTTTTTTTTGATTGAACTGATTGTAACTGACCACGATCTAATCGTGGACTGGTTTGAACTGATTTTAACCGTAAATATTCTGTCACCATCCACCTCATGATTTTCGGGTTAGTATTTACATCTGGCGCAGGGACATCAATCTCCGGCCCGATTACATTGGCTATGGCACGGACGTATGCTTTTGATATTCTTTCAAGTTCTGCCTCAGATACTGTTTTCGGATCAAGCACAACTCCGCCTTTTCCGCCGCCATAAGGAAGTGCTGCAACCGCACATTTGATACTCATAAGAGTGGCCAGAGCCTGTACTTCTTCGCGGCTTACCCCAGGATGAAACCGTATACCACCTTTGTATGGGCCAAGCGCGCTATTATGTTGCACGCGATAGCCGGTGAATAAACGGGGCTTACCATCATCCATGATAACTGAGAAATGGAATTCATGTAGAGCTTCAGGCTGAAGTAGTCTTTCAGTAGCCGATGAAGATAGGCCAAGATCTTTTGCAGTCTTTTTTATAACTCCTTGCGCAGACTCAAGCATCTGTATCCCTGTATTTTGCATAGGTAAAAATAATTAATAATTTCCTTCCAACCACCTCTCAATATCAAGGCTAGCCGCGACCCCCATCCCGACAGCTGTTGCCGCCTGCTGGTATACCGAATCCACACAATCTCCTGCTGCAAAAACACCGGTCGCCGATGTCATACTCTGAAACATACTGTTGAAATCGGTTAAAATCGGTTGAAATCGGTTGAAAGCAGTCTCTTTGAATTGTTCCGATTCTAACTGATTACTTGTATTTCCTGAACTAATTTCAACTGATTTTAATAATTCTAATCCTATCATTGCTGTTGTCATGATATAACCTTTGGCATCAAGCTCAATTTGATCTCTAAAAAGCTCTGTATCCGGTTTATGGCCAATTGCAACAAATAAACCGTCAATATTGAGCGTTTCAGTTGTACTTTTGTTAATTGAACTTTGAGTTTTGAGTTTTATCCCAGTCACCCTAATATCTCCCAACACTTCCTCGACAGTTGAATTCCATATTATCTGTATGCGGGGATTCATTAATACCCTCTCCTGCATGATCTTTGAAGCTCGAAAGCTATCACGTCTGTGTATGATATATACTTTGGATGCAAATTTGGTCAAGGTCAAAGCCTCCTCAAGCGCAGTATCACCGCCTCCGACAACTGCAACTGTCTTGTTTTTGAAAAAAAATCCGTCACAGGTTGCACAGGCCGATACTCCTTTACCTCGTAGTTTTTGTTCAGATGGAAGTCCCAACCAAATTGCTTTAGCGCCGGTTGCTATAAGAGTCGCTTTGGTTTTAACTGATTCAACTGATTTAACTGGTTTAACCAGTTCAACTGTGTGTACATTTTCATCAAGAAGCCGTGCTCCAAAGTGGGTTGCCTGTTTACGCATTTTATCAATAAGATCTGCTCCAAGAATACTTTCATAACCCGGGTAGTTTTCAACCTCGGAAGTAAGAGTAAGCTGTCCGCCCGCAGGTGACCCGGTAAAAATAAGAGGCGCAAGACCAGCACGAGCCAAGTAGATTCCGGCAGATAAGCCGGCCGCCCCACCTCCTATTATAATGACATTTTCTACATCTTTATCTTTCATAGATAAAACTGAACTATCTTATAACATAAAAATAATATCTGCAACATTATTACATCCACATTGTTAACCTTGAACTTTGATTTTTGAACTTTGAACTTTCTTTATAGGTTTATTGCTCTCTTTATCATCTCCTCAACCCGTGTGACATCTTTTTTGGGTAAAAATTCACACATGTCATTAATCACTATCTCGCGGGAAAGCCCGTCTATGGCTTTTTTGATCGCAGATACCTGTTGCAAAACATCGTTACATGTCCTTTTTTCTTTTACCATCTTATCTATACCTTTGAGTTGTCCGATAATGCGGTTTATCCGCTGTTCAGTATTCATTTGCTATTTCTGTCCTGACGTTTAAAAAACGTTCGTCTTTGATAATTGATAATTGTGAATTGAAAATTCTACTCGTCTCCCCTATACTCTATACTCCTATAGAGTATATAATTATCTGGAAAAAGTCAATATGAATATTGTTTGGGAATCACGATCCCCTCAAAGACTGGATGAGTGCTCTGGGTATTGAAAGAAGTGTCAGTGCAAGTATCTTCATGTCTTTGGAAAAGGTGGGGTCATCAGCATAGGAGATATCCGTCTTCATCCACTGCGTAAATGAGATCCTGTGTGCTCCGCATATGATCCACTCGGACGTCATGCCCGGCAAAACTGAAAACCGCCGTTCATACTTTTTGGGTACTTTACGGGCTTCGCTAACCGGAAGCGGCCGTGGGCCGACAAAACTCATCTCTCCGCGCATCACATTGATAAGCTGAAGAATCTCATCAAGAGCGCTATGAGAAAGGATTTTACCCACTCTGGTAAAACGAGGGTCCTGGCGTATCTTAAACACAGGTCCGGTAGCCTCATTGTAGCGCAGCAACCTCCTTCTCTGTTTTTCCGCGCCGATTACCATAGTGCGTATCTTATAGAGAGTAAATGGTTTTTTATCTTTACCAAGTCTCCGTTGTTTAAATATGAATGATCCGGAAGAATCAATACGCACTAATATATACAATATAAGAACAAGTGGTGAGATAAAGACAAGTGCAGCAAGAGCCACGACACGATAGAGTATATACCGCACCTGTAATGAGGGCTTTTTCATGTCCGCATTATATCAAAGCGCTTTATCCTTTATTCAGGCTTTCCAGAAATTCGCTGTTGTCTTTGGTTTTGGAAAGCTTATCGATAAGCGCGGTAAGCCGCTCCTCAGGAGTCAAAAGCGAAAGCATGCGACGCAAGGTGTTAATCCTTTTTTGCGTCTCAGCGTCAAACAGCAACTCTTCATGGCGTGTTCCTGATTTTTCGACATCAATTGCCGGATAAATCCTTCTGTCTGCAAATCCACGATCAAGATGGATCTCCATATTCCCGGTACCTTTGAATTCCTCATAGATAAGATCATCCATCCGCGACTCGGTTTTAACAAGCGCAGTACCTATGATCGTGAGACTTCCGCCTTCTTCGCAATTGCGGGCTGCTCCTAAGAATTTTTTTGCAGGAAAAAGGGCTGATTGGTCAAACCCTCCTGACATACTGCGCCCCGTTCCGCGACCGCCATTGCTGCGGTTATCAACAGACAGATTCAATGCGCGGGCAAGACGGGTTATGGAGTCGAGAAGTACCACCACATCATCACCCATCTCAACCACACGGCGTGCACGGTCAAGTGCTAAGTGCGCCACCTTGACTTGCTGTCGTGGCGATTCGTCAAAATTCGAGGCAGCAACTTCCCCTTGGATAAACCGTTTGATTTCCGTCACTTCCTCAGGCCGCTCTCCAATAAGAATGGCCATAAGTTTGACTTTTGGATAATTTTTCGTTATAGCCTCTGCCATTTCTTTCAAAAACGTGGTTTTTCCTGCTTTGGGTTGAGATACGATGAGTGCCCTCTGTCCGAAGCCCACAGGCGATATAAGATCGATAATGCGTGTCGAAAGGATATCTTTATCGGTCTCAAGCTTCATATGCTTATTCGGGTGAAGTGACGTCAATGTATCAAAGTTTTTGCGTTTTCTGCTTTCTTCCTCAGTAAGGGTTACTCCGTTTATTTTCTTTATAAGAAGAAGCGAATGAAAACGCTCTCCTTCTTTGGGAGGACGTGCTAACCCTTCAACCATATCTCCTTTGCGCAGCCAAAACCGCCGTATCTGGGATGTGGATACATATATATCCTCGTTTGGGTTTATCGCATAATCTTTCCGTAAAAAACCATAGCCTCCAAACGTGATATCAAGGATACCTTTTGCATCATAACTCATCTTCAAATCCTCTTTCAGCCTCTCTTCAAGAGGTGCATCTTTGGATACTTTCTTTGTCTCTTTTTTTACAATCGGACGGTCTTCCGGTACTACGATCGGCTTCTCCTCGTATGACTCAAGCATGGAAGTAACATCCAAAACAGCATCTTTAGACTCAGGTTCAGAGGCTGTCTTTTTTCTTTTGGTAAACATAAATTAAAAATAAATAATAAAAGGGTTATTCAAATTGCAGATGTATAGAAAAAACATGATTCAATCGTACTGCTTGATTTGGTCTTATACCAATACTCTGGAATATTCAAATGATATCCTGGATATATTCATGAAAAACAAACAAATCATGCTGAATACTGACAATTCGGAAGAATTTTGTATATAGGATCCTCCGATAACGGGAAAGAAAAAGTTCCTTTTTCCATAGCAAAAAGGGGTCGGCGTGACTTCGCCTTTGAAGGCGCTGTACAACGCTTTATACCCCCCGCCTAGGCGGGGAGATACCCTATGGTTTGATAGCGTTAGAAAAAGTTTTCAATTTGCTTACTCCCATCAGGAGGATCTGACCCAAGTATACAAAACCGGGTATTTGTTTGTCAAACGGAAATATAGTCACTGATATAATGATACAATGATCGCATTGGTTCAAGTTTTTAAAATAACGGTAAAAGAATATGCCGCTTACCGGCTTAACTTTGTTCTTTGGAGACTCCGAATGTTTCTAAATCTGCTTGTCAATTTTTTCCTGTGGACGGCAATCCTTGACACACGTACACAGTTTGGTCAATATACCAAAGATTCCATAATCTCATATATCCTGTACGCCAACCTCATCGCAACTTTTGTCCTTGGATCGCGTACCGCGGAGATCGGATATCATATACAGGACGGATCGATAATAAACCTTCTTTTAAAACCTGTTTCATTTTTTAAATACTATTTTGCTCGCGATATTGCAGATAAACTGATAAATCTCTCATTTGCGGTATGTGAGCTGCTTGTCGTGGTGTGGATTTTCAAAGCACCTCTTGTTGCACCTCATACAATATCTGTTTTTACCGTATTTTTTATAAACGGTGTTCTTATATCGTTTTTTGTGAACCTAATGCTTTCCTTTATCGGTTTCTGGACTCCTGAAATCTGGGCTCCGCGCTTTTTATTTACCGTACTTGTTTTTTTCCTGTCGGGATCATATTTCCCGCTTAATCTCCTACCTGATTTCCTTTATTATTTTCTTTTGGCAACACCTTTCCCTTATCTTTTTTATCTTCCTGCCCAAGCACTTATCGGACATATTGATCCTGGATTGGTTTTCTTTCAGATCGCTTTTTCCTTTTTTTGGGTATTTGCGCTCTACAAACTTACAGTCTCTTTATGGAAAACCGGCAATAAACAATTTTCATTTTGGGGCAGATAGTCAGATATTATGATGAAAACATACATAAAAAACGCAACCATATTTTATCTATTGTCGCGCAATGCACTGAAAATTACTTTGCAGGGCAGGATGGGTGTTATTTTTTTTCTTTTGGGAAAAATCATCCGGGTATTATTTATTTTTGCATTTCTTGCCCTTGTTTTTAACAGGACGCGACTGGTCAAAGGATATAATTTTGAGCAGATTCTCGTTTTTTTTCTCACATTCAACATCATTGATACGTTAGGCCAGATCTTGTATCGGCAAGTGTACCGATTCCGTCCGCTTGTTGTGTCAGGAGGGTTTGATATGGTTCTTTTGAAGCCAATTCACCCGTTTATCCGTATCCTTTTGGGAGGAGTGGATTTCCTTGACGTCCTCCTTGTGATCCCCTATTTTTTTGTTACTTTTTTCATATTTGCCAAGATGGAAATCTCTTCTTTCCATATGTTTTTATATCTTCTCCTTATTATAAACTCCATGGTTATGGTGACAGGATTCCATATATCTATCCTTGCGCTTGGGATTGCAACCACCGAAGTAGACCACACGATCATGATATATCGTGATTTATCCGCCATGGGTAGATTTCCGATGAATATCTATAAAGAACCGGTAAGGGGATTTTTCACTTATATTATCCCGGTTTCGCTCATGATGAATGTACCAGCCCAAGCCATTCTGGGACTTGCAACCCCCTGGTTTATTCTCTTTTCACTTTTGATATCATTAGGGCTGTTATGTCTTTCCCTGCTTTTTTGGGACTATGCACTGAAACGATATCAAAGTTGGGGAGGATAATATGTATCAATATGATAACCGTTAATAACCTTACCAAAATCTATAAAACTCATAAAAGAAATGGTAATTTTTTCAAAGATGTTTTTTTTCGTGCCTACAATGAACTTGAGGCGCTTTCGCAGATATCGTTTGAGATCGGTAATAACGAGCTTGTAGGATTTATTGGACCAAATGGAGCAGGAAAAACCACCACTCTCAAAATATTAAGCGGTATTCTTTATCCCACATCAGGCAAGGTCTCTGTCATGGATTACACGCCTTTTGAGAAAAAACCCTCCTTTCTCAAACATATAGCTTTTGTGATGGGTCAACGCAACCAGCTTGTCTGGGATCTACCCAGCCGTGATTCTTTGATTCTGCAGAAAGCCATATATGAGATACCCGAGGATACATACAAAAAGAACGTAAATGAACTAACCCAACTTCTCCATTGTGCGGATATATTGGATAAACCTGTTAAAACACTTTCCCAAGGACAAAGAATGAAAATGGAACTTGTTGTAGGGCTTCTTCATAGGCCGCATATCATTTTTTTTGATGAACCGACAATTGGCCTCGATATCTTTTCGCAAGAGGCAATAAGAGACTTTATCAGACAATACCAATCCGAAACAAAAGCTACAGTGATCCTGACTAGTCACTACCTCGAAGATGTAAAGAAGCTTGCAAAGCGTCTGATCATCATAGATAAAGGGTCTATAGTATATGACGGAAGTTTGAGTAATATTATTGAACAATATTCACAAGAGAAGCTTGTTGTGGTAACCTTAGAAAAAGTGATTAAAAAGAAAGAAATTGATCAGATAGGTGTTCGGTTTTCTTATACATTCCCCAAAATAATATTTAAGATACCAAAAGCTCGTCTTCCCGAAAAAATAAAAAAAATAACGCAGTCACTTCCCTTTTCAGATCTGACGGTTGAGGATGAGAAAATTGAAGACATTGTCAAAACTTTTTTCAGAAAGATAAATTCTTGATTTGATCGATTTTATTACTGCAATATTTTTGGCTGCTATTATTTGTTACAATGGAACGTATGAATAGATATAGACCATATCTTTTTCTCATATTGCTTCTCATAGTCCTTTTTTTCATCATGGGCTTTAGATATGGACAACAAGTGGAAAAAACAAATAAAAAAGCATTGAGTCTCTTGGTCAGTATACCTCCCACATTGACTCAAACTCCTACCCAACCTCCTCTTGAGTTTGCTTTGTATACACATGATGATTGCGGCATCCGGTTTATGAGACCACAATCTTTTAGCATTGAAAAAGAGAGCTCACACGGCGCCATACTTATGGAAAACCGCAAAACACGTATTTCTTTTGATTGTATGGAGCTGTCTGATAAAGAAAAAACCGCAAGCAATACATCGGCAATAGTTTTTCAAGGAAAAAAAATATCCAGCCTTGATGATAAGGAAAGTTATGCATTTGATCTGTCCTATCCTAGTCGTAAAAAAACAATCTCGTTTTATATCAATAAGAGAATATACCCTCTCTTGGAATCCACTTTTGAGTTTATAAAGTAATCTGATCTTGCAATTAATTTTTCTAGGATGCGCGATTACTATCACGTAAAGCACGAAAATCATCACCCCGGATACCACCGCTGATAAGTTGTTCCCATATGTCGCTATGTTTAGGCTCACGAATCATGTCCGGAACCCCTCCTAGCGAGTCATACGTCTTATAAAAATCCGTACTTCTTTTGAGTTTTTTTTGTATTCTCTGCAGTTCTGCATCAGTCATATCAAAGACCTCTGCCGCATCATGTATCAACCGGTCACATACTGCTGAAAACTCCAGGATATCTTTCTCCGAATACTGTCCTGTATAAGGCTTAGCATTTAGTATCTGCCTAATCTCATCCTCTTCCTCAATAAGAGTGCGTATGCGAAAAGATAGCCTGTCCGAAAGAACTGTATCTTCTTCACTATCAAGAGTTTCTTTCAGCTTATCGTAGTCAGGATGAGCAAGATGAAGCGCCTTTTCCAGGGTTCCGATTTTGGTCGACCTGCGTATTGCTTTTTTTAATAACGCAGTTTTTCTTTCATTAAATATTTCAGTCAAAAAAATAGCAGACCCATGATCTCCCATGATCCGTACCCCGAACTCACGCAAAGCAAAAAGCCGCATCAATATATGTTCACGCGCTACACTTACAACATAAGGAGTAAGATTAAACTCAAATACATCGGAATTAGCAGAATTGACTTTTGCCAGTCTTGTTTTTTCAATAATCTGCCATGTCTCCCATAACAGACGATATGCATCTGATGCCAATGGGCCGCGATAATTGCCGCCCGCATCAGTCATGATTTGAAAAATATCTTCGGCTGTTGCGTCTTTTACCCAGAAAGGACGCGGTCTTGACACTTCGGCGCGCAAAGATCGAAGAATTGACGGATAGGGCGGGTATATCATCTCCACTTCATCTGCAAAAACAGCGGCTTTTGTTGCCAAAATAAACGATTTTCTGTCCGAATCTGAAAGCTCTTTTACTTTAAATACAGGATTTTTGTCTTCAAACAAAGCTTGAAGCTCTTCATGATATTCTTTTTCAAAATGAGGGTCAAGGCCGTAAATGCTTTGGTCACTCAGGAAATTACCGCTTGCTTTTTTTGCTTTCAGGATTTTCATGATTTGATGGGGAGAAAGCGAAAAAAGATCAACTGAATTGGATTCATAATCCTCCAAAAGATGCTGATTTCCGTGTGCTTTTCTTTTATATTTGTTGGCGCTTCCTTGCGCTTTCCTTCTCTGGTCTTTTCCCATGGTTGCAGAAAATGCTTCGTCAATCCGGTCAGGTTCATCATGCTTGAGGATCATAAGCGCTGCTCCCATGACTGCACGCCTATCCTCATCTGTGATACCGCTCATTCCGGACTCTTCAAGATATCTCTTTTGCAAGGCCATAATCATAACTGAGGCAGCTTCCGCGTGTCCTGTTTTTGGTTTAAGTTTTAACCTTTCATAATCAGCAATTTCCCCTTTTTTCTTAAGCATATCAAATAAATACCTGTTCCGTTGCAGTGTAAGTACTTGGTCAGCATCATGGAAAAACGGAAAAAGTTCAAGCGCAGGCAGCCAATAGCGTATGGAGACAGCATGTCTGAGTTCAGGAACACGTAAAACTACCTGGTCCATGACGCGGTGTGTACGCCGTACATGAGGCATGCCATGGTCTGCAAACGCATAATGATTCATTGCATATGTCAGATCAAGCCCGAATTTACTTAACCGGTGAGGTTGTGTTGATGCACGCGGGTTATAAGTGATAAGCGCTGCGCGAAGTCCGTTTGCTCGTTTGTGATTAAGATCAAGCTCATAGGCAAACTGCACTCCTTCAAGAGCATGTTCATAGGCAGGAACTGTCCTTGTTCTATAACTTCGAAGAATATCCGGAACTGTCCTCCTATTTAAAGCTGTTTGTTTCCATATATTCCAGGCTGTAGGCAAAGCCCATGCCCAAGAGGTAATATTTTGGTTTATTTCGTCCTGAGAGGCTTCTTGTGGAAACATATACGGACCTCTCCCTTCGGTATATCGCCGTGTCATAAGAATTAGAATAAAGAGCTATATATTATAATAAACTATATGAAGAAACTCAAAGCAGCCTATTTCGGCACCCCCTATTTCTCAGCTAACTTTTTAGAAAAACTTATTCTGGATATATCTTCCCCTGTTGAAATAATGCTTGTCGTAACCCAGCCTGATAAACCAGTGGGAAAAAAACATACCATTACTTCATCCCCTGTTAAAGTTACGGCACAAAAATACAAAATACCTGTTTGGGATAAACCCTTAATACAAATGAGCAGTGATCAATTGATACTTTCTCAATGCGACGTGGCTCTAGTATTTGCATATGGATTCAAAGAACTTATACCTTTAGACTTTCTTAAAGCCCCCAAACTACAATTTGATATAGGAGAGGGGAAGAAAAGTGGATTTATAAATATCCATCCCTCGCTTCTTCCTAGATACCGCGGGTCCTCACCTATTACCTTTCCACTTATGCTTGGTGACACTGAAACAGGAGTTACTTTGTTTGTCATGGATGAAAAAATGGATCACGGACCGGTTATTGCACAAGAAAAAATAAAAATTGCATTAAACGACGTAAGGATGGATTTAGAAAAAAAGTTAACAGAGCTGGGTTTTGAAATGACAAAGAAACTACTTACTCAACTGTCCAACAACCAACAAATAACAACAGGCAACCAAAACCACGCTTTTGCAACACACGCACACTATCTACAAAAAAAGGACGGTTTTGTACCTCTTGAATCTTTGAAAAAAGCCTTGCAGGATAAATCTCTGAGACAAGATGAGTTACCGGAGGTCATCCAAATCTATATTTCAAAATATTCATATAAAATCCTTGACCCAAAATCCCCAATATACTGTATGTTAAATCAACAAAAAGATCCTGAATCATCAAAAACAGAGTCCGGTCATTCAAACAACCTCATTTATAACTTCTGGCGCGCTATGCACCCTTGGCCCGGTCTCTGGACCCACATCTCACCTCGAGGGTCAGCAAACGACGCTGGAGAAGAACTTAAGCGCCTTAAAATAATCCAAATGATGTATTCAAATGGTAAGGCGACCATAACCAAAGTGCAGCTTGAAGGAAAAAAAGAAGTAGATTTTGCCACTTTTCAAAAAGCATATGGCTTGTTATAATAAGTAACTTGTTAATTAATTTATCAATATAAGTATGGGTGAAACCACATTAAATCCTGAACCAAAAACTCCGATATCATTTGAACAGGTAAGGACTGCATTTACTGTTTTTAAAAGTGATTACAATATAGTTGCTCATCCAGAAACTCCCATAAACACCCCTTTTAATAGACCAAACGGACCGGATGCTACAGGTCATCGGCAATACAATCTTACTACGATTCCGGCTGATATGACGGAGGCTGATTTTTTAGCACAAATTGAAGACCCGGCAGGAGTTGTCGTTGCAATAGGTTGTATGGATAAGGACGCGGCCCTTCCTGCCTATGAAGTTTTAAAGACTGAGAATCCAGACAAAAAAATCGTTTACATCACGGTAGCAGGAGGCATCGTCCAAAAAGAACAAGAAAGAATAGATGCTATGAGAACAATATTAACTTACGTATCCCAACACCAAGAACATGTTGAAGCTGTTATAGCTACAGATCATGACCATACGTGCGGAAAAATCAAGGTTGATTTGGGTGGAACAGCTCTTGCAGAAAAAATAGGCGCTGAGGTTCCAAATCCAGGCCAAAACGCATCACAAGAAGAGCAGGAAAAAATGAAGTCTCTTATTGCAGGCGGAGTTACGGAAGTTGGACTGCCAACGTTGTTTCCCGGTAAATTAAAACAAGGGCTTGTACAAATTGATAGAGAAGGCAGTGCATCTATTGATTATGGCTTTGAAGGAGTACAACCACAAACAATCAACCAGCTTATTGACGGATAAATCAAATCAAGCCTTGTAAGATCATTTCTCTTATATTTTTCATAAGCTCCTCCATTACCCACAAATTATGATATGTGGCTAAAGTATATCCCAATATTTCTTTTTGTTTGAAAAGATGGTGCAGATATCCTTTGGTATAGCTGCGGCATACAAAACATCCACAGCCGTTGTTTACCGGTGAGAGGTCTGACTTATATATGCTTTTCTGTATATCAATCTGTGTAAACCTTGATTTTAAATGTGACTTATCTATTTGAGATTTGACATTTGATGTTTGATATTGATAAATAGTTCCCATACGGGCAAGTCTCGTCGGCTCCACACAGTCAAATGTATCTATCCCATATCCCACAAGATCCACAATATCATCAATTTGTCCTACACCCAAAAGATGTACCGGTTTGTTGTCTGGTAAATAAGGCGCGCTCCAGCGTACCTGCTCTCTCATCTCTTTTTTCGATTCACCCACAGACACTCCACCGATTGCTACCCCATCAACATCCTGATCTCTCACAAACTTGGCTGATGCAATACGGAGATCTTTATAGGTACCTCCTTGGATAATGCCATATAAATACTGGTCGTTAGTAGATGGTAGATAGTTATTGGTAGATACTGCTTCTTTTTTTAATGACTGACGACTAATTACTAACGACTTTTTATGTGCGATACAACGCTTCAACCATTCATGTGTCCTTTTCATTGCTTTTTCTGCATAAGCATGCGTTGCAGGATAGTAGGTGCACTCGTCAAAAGTCATCATCAGATCCGCACCGACTGCCCTCTGATACTCCATGGATTTTTCAGGCGTAAATTCAAAAACTGCACCATCATAGACCGACCTGAATTTCACGCCGTCTTCCGATATTTTAAGCACCAAAGGTTCCTCATCCCCTCTTATATCTGCTCTTCTTATGTCTTTTTTTCCTTTTAAATTTTGATCTGCTTTTTTCTTGTTTTGTGCAAGTGAAAAAACCTGGAACCCACCTGAATCTGACATAAGCGGGATATCATATTGAGCAAATCCATGAATTCCTCCGGCATTTTTTAAAATCTCAACCCCCGGATGAGTTACCAGATGATAGGTGTTTACGAAAGAAAGTTGTATCCCGATTTCCTTTATAAACGATTGGGGCAGAGCTTTTATCGTGCCTTTTGTGCCAACCGGCACAAAGGCAGGAGTAGTTACTTTTCCGTGAGATGTCGTGATCGAAGCTATACGTGCCTTTGATCGGGAAGAGCGTTTTTTTATTTGAAAAAATACTGACATAGAGCTAATTATACGATATATGAAGCCCTATACCAGCGCGTCTGTACCCTCAACCGCCATTACTTATAGTAGCTTTTTATCTGAAACAGGATATATAATCCCAGAAGTGTACCGATGATAAGCCCGCCCAAATTAAAAAGCACAAGATTATGTACCGCTTCAACCAGGGTCGCATAAAACATAAGGTTCCATGAACCTATCTTTCTTTTGAAAAGTCCGGGAAGAGCAATAAGCTCAAGTGCCATGACGATAATCGTGAAAACCATTGAGATTGTATAATTCAGACCGAATCTGACTCCTGCCATATAGCTGACCGGTAGTAAAAAACCACCTAAGCCAAATGCACCAAGTACAACCGGAAGAGCCATAATCAAAAGAATAAGGGCAAGATAGGGCCCAAATTTGACTATCGCCTCTTTGATGCCATCCGGAAGGGCAGGTGCTTTTTTAACCAGATATTCTTCAAGTAATTTTTCTAAGTCTCCAAGGTAAGACGTAACGCTTTTTTGAGTTTGTACCATGATAATTGGTGTTGCAACAAAATTGATAAATGGTTGCTTTACTTTTTCATGATAATTGCCCTTCATATGAAAGTCAAGAACAAATAGAAAAATCATAGAATGAGCATTGCGTCCCCAAACGAATAAAATCTAAGCCTGTTTTTTATAGCTATATCATAAAGCTCTTTTATGCCTCTGCGCGCCTTTTTATGTTTTAAAAATGCCTCAACAAGCATCAGAAGTGAGGTTCCCGGCAAATGAAAGTTTGTAATAAGATGATCAACCATATGAAACGTATAGGGCGGATAGATAAAAAGATCGGTTTTTCCAAAAACAGGATGTTTTTTTACTCCTTCAGACAGTTTAGGTAATGATTCAAGAGTCCTTACAACGGTTGTACCGACTGCGGTAAGTTCCTTTCCTTGGTGTTTTAACGCACTTATTAAGCATAGCGTCTCATATGAGACTTCGTACCATTCTTCATGGAGTTTTTTATGCTTTATCTGGTCTTCGCTTACCGGCGCAAACGTACCAAGACCAACGTGAAGCGTGATGTAAAGATCCTTAATACCCTGTTTTTTCATCTGTTCAAAAACCCGCTTTGTGAAGTGAAGGGAGGCGGTAGGAGCTGCAACAGATCCTTCTTTTTTTGCAAAAATCGTCTGATAGGAGTCCCTCAACTCTTTTTCTGCAAGAGGAGTATTTTTTATGTAATGCGGGATGGGCATTGTTCCTTTTTCATACAAAAGTGTGATAAGGTGACGTTTTGAAAAAGACATATGCATCGTAAAAAGAAACCGATCCTGATCCACAATCTCAACATAGTCATGATTATTAAAATACAGCTTGTCGCCAACATGTACTTTTCGGTCTACCATCGCCCTTATCTGATCAATGTCTTCTTGATTTTCATTCACAAGAAATAAAGCTTTTACTTTACCTTCTTTTCCGTTGACCGGCTTTTTCTTATAGAGAATCACTCGTGATGGAAGGACTTTGGTCTCATTAAATACCAGAAACGATTGCACAGGCAGATATGCGCTTAAGTTAAAAAACCTATCGATAACAAGATCATCTTTTTCAGTGTCATATACCAAAAGCCGGGACGCATCACGGGGAACTGAAGGATAAGAGGCGACAAGCTCCTCAGGAAGATGATATGCATAATCCTTTACATCAAGACCCATTGTCTATTGTATCACATCATCTGAGATGAACTATGAGCCTTTTTGAAATGCAATACCAACCAGACACCGACTCCCATAAGTAAAAAGATTACTGCAACAAGAATCACAACATAGATTGTTTTTTGTGTTTGCAGTGCTTGTGCAGCTTCTTGTTTTTGTGTTTCATTCATACGTGACTTGTTGGTGTCGCTAAGTTCGGTATTTGCCGCGGCTCGTGCTGCTGCCGGCCCGGTCGGAGCAATATTATTTTTTTCGTCTCTTCCGACAAATGGACTTATATTGTTTTCCGCCAGATATCCCTGGTTTTGCGCAAGAAACACAGATGGAGTTGTTTTTACTTTTACTCCGGTTGTGCTTGTATATTGGATTTCATACGGATAGCTTGGCAAGTACTCGGATGTTATCTTAAACAAACCATTTGCATCTGTTTTTACTTGTGCACTTGGCCTTTTTGAATAGGTAAGATAGACACCAACTGTTGCATTTGGCATGGGTTTGCCCAAGTTGTCATATGCATACCCTTCAAGATACTGAGGAATTGGTTCAAGTTTTACGGTGGTTGTTTGTCCGGTTGCAACGTCTGGATTGCGCAGATCTACTTTCTCCAGTTGAAGTCCAGTCACAACCTCTATGTAATCTGCTGTTTTTTCAAGAGGGTTTTGATCAAATTCAATGTCAAATCTGCCGAATTTATTCGCTTGAGATACATTTATCGTGCGATAGGCAGTCTGTGACTTTGGATCTCCTGCTGACATTTTTGATGTCAGGATATTCAGCTTGGTCAACGGATGAGATACAATACCTTCCAAAAGGTATATTCCGTAAGATGTTGACATGGAAAAATATGACATCATCTTTGGAAGCCTGTTTGTATTACGTGTTGCAGCCGGTATATCGCGATGCTGTATCTCTCCTTTTTGCGTGATAACATCGCCGGTCAACACCGGATATAAATCCGAATATGCCTTGGTGTAATTTGGATGGACATCGGCAATAGCCATAATAGGATTAGGTACTGACAGCAGTTTATAATCACCGTCAGGGACCACAAAGCTGAAAGACCCATCCTCCAGTGTTGTTTGCGGGTTTATGATACTTCCTCCCATCAAATCAGATGGCCTCATCATAGTAAAAACCCCGTTTTTGTTGAATTGAAGAGTCACTTGAGCACCAAGTATTGGCTCAAGAGTCAATGCGTCAAACACGCGTCCATACGGATCCCAAGCAATGGATACACACATCCTCTCTGCCGCATCAAATGGAAATGTACCTTGCTGTTGGCCTCCCTCAGCTCCTGATGCAAACTCTGCAGGATCATAATAGTTGACAGCAAGCCATTTTCGCAGTTTGCCCATTGGTGTATAATCTTGCCACTCAAGCCACTCATCTTCATTGATTCTGCCGTCATCCCATCTTGTCGGACTTGGCGGTTTGATTTCGGTAATACCATCTGTTCTGAATAAACCTTCAAATGTATATGAAGTAAGTTCGCCTGTATTAGGATCTTTTCCCTCTGTCGCTTTCTTTAACCTTGCAAGATTTGTTGCAGAATTTGGGACAGGTGCTGTTGCGCCTGTGGGCCATTCTCCATATACATAATCATCTGCAGCCTGATCTCCTGTTGTGCAGATTTGTTCAACTCCTGTTCCCACACAGACCACAATATACGTATCATTGTTTGGAACAAGCCAGTGCTCTGGTTCTGGTCTTGTGGTAAGTTTGACCCTGTGTCCGGGTACGCCCTGACCTGAACATGTGGCGCCAGGCTCACCACAGGAAAGGCCAGTTACAACAGGCTCTCCTTTTTCATTTGTCGAATGTTTCTCCGGTGTCTGAAGACAAGCCCATTTTTCAGTCTGTCTTTGCGCATTAACAAATGGCGCAGATAAAGCAAGTAAAAAAAAGGTTAATAAAAAAACAACGGTTTTTTTCATACTTTCATATTACGTCCTTTTTTTGATGATGTCAAGCTAGATTCTTGTTCTTTTTTTGCGCAGCTCCAATTTCTGAAACCACTGTCTTCGATACATCATGGCAATGACTGCATACACTGCTATATCAATCCAACTGTCATCAAGTGATTCGTTGTCCGGATTTTTGCCGTTTGAAAGGAGATGTTTGAGGCGGTTTAGCTTGTCGCTTATACGGAAAGCTATACCCAGCTCTTTTGTATCAAGGATATTTCCCTTTCCATAATCCTTGTATTTTTTCACAAATATTTCCTCCATCTCCTGGCATACCTCCTCAAACGCACTTTCGAGATCCTTTGGTTCTTTCATATAGTGTATTAATAATCATAAATACGGCTTTTAATTTGCCGTTTTAAACCTGTCTTTGTTGCTTCAAAAGTTCAAGAAACACAAACTTTGTTCCGTTTTGCTCGCTTTCCTTCCTGAATATCTCATGCGAAAATTCGCTGTAATCCGGAAAAAATGTATCAGCGTCATACATACCCTCAACCAATGTCAAATACAGTTTATCACTTAACTTGATTGCTCGTCTGTAAATTTCCCCTCCTCCAATGATGAAGATTTCGTTCTTTTCATTTTGTTTTGCATAAGAGATTGCCTCATCCAAGGAGTTACACACTTTTACTTTTGTATTAACTAATTGATTAATTGAATCATTGATTGAGTAGTCGGGGTTTGCTGTCACGATGATATTCAGCCTGTCAGGCAGGGGAGCAGAAAGTGATTCATACGTTTTTCTTCCCATAATCACCGCATGACCTTGAGTAAGTTTTTTAAAACGCTTCAGATCCTCAGATATATGCCACAATAATGCATTATTTTTTCCCAACTCCCTATTTGAACCGATTGCCGCAATTATACTTATGATCGGACTATTCATTTTTTTGCTTGTTGCATGTTTTTTAACTTTTTAAGATTTTCGTCATAGACGCCACCTGTCACGCTGAGCGCCGCTTTGATTGCCGGATGCGGGTCATAACCGACAAGCTCAACATAAGGCGGTCTGAACTCCTCAATTGTTTTAAATTCAGCATTAAAGTGTATGTGGGGGAACTTACGGGGCTCTCTTTCAAGCTGTTCTCTTATTTGATTGAGGTGCATTTCATAGATATGTACGTCTCCGAACGTATGTATGAACTCACCCGGCTCATATCCGGTGACTTTTGCCAGAATCAGTGTTAAAAGCGCATAGCTTGCGATATTAAAAGGCACTCCCAAAAATAAGTCAGCGCTTCTTTGATACAGTTGCAGGGATAATTTCCCATTAATAATATTGACCTGATACATATTGTGGCATATTGGAAAACGCGAGGCGTTTTCTTTTGTTGCCATGGTATAAAGATATTCCGGATTCCAAGAGGTAACAATAAGATTATGCGCAGCAGGATCATCTTGTATCTCTTGAATAACCCATGCAAGCTGATCTATTGTACTGGGTTTACCTCGCCGGAGCCCCGAGGGGGCGAAGGCAGGCCACTTTCTCCATAATTCTCCATAGATTTTTGGCAAATTCCCCCATTTTTCCGCAAAATCAGGATCTGTTGCTATCTTCTGTATGAATTCTTCTTTTGATATTAATTTTTGAGTTCTGGCCTTTACTTTTGACATTTGTTCAACGTAGATGCGATACGGATAATCATCCCAGATATGCACATTGTGATCTACCAGATATTTTATATTTGACTGACCCGAAACAAACCAATACAACTCATGCAGTACTCCTTTCCAGTACACTTTTTTTGTCGTAAGGAGTGGAAAACCTTGGCAGAGGTCAAAACGCATCTGTCTTCCAAATACGCTATATGAGGCATCTCCAGTCCCACGGTCTACCTTACGGACTCCTTTGTTAAGAATTTCCCTAAGCAAATCCAAATATTGATATTCTTCATGCTGTTTCTCCATGGTATTACGGGTTATTCATTGTTAAACGAGATAATTATATGCGGTATTGTCCTTGTTCACAAGGGGAAAGCAAGATAATGAAAGATGTATCTCTGAATAAAAAAACATTGTCCTTCTCGGATGTTATTTGCGTGAGTATGTCGGTAACATATCACTATTGATTTCTTGTCCTAATAGATTAAGTAAGAAGGGACAGATTTGGCGGGGCGGCCCTTCTTTACACTCACCAAGATCATAACCACCTGCTCGTAAGTCCGGCGTTATAACCGTACCAAATAAAGCATACGATATTTGATGAAATGAAGTGATAATAAGCAAGGGGCATGCTGTCGGATCTTCAGTACATGAGGATGGATAGGATCTTCCCGCCATAAGCTATTATATAACTTTAGGGCTTTGTAATCAACAATATCCATATAAGCTCGGGTATCTTTATTGTCTTTATATTTGTTTCTCGCGTTTGGAGGTCGTTACCCTACCTCCCTGCCACTGACCCCGATATTGGGTTCCACCTTTTTCCACCCGATAAAACTGTGCATGGACAAACCTGCATCCAAGTTCAAGTGTAACCGTAACCGGACCGTCATTTTTTAAACCAAATGTCAGTTTGCCCGAGTATCCGGGAGCTGCGTTACCGGTGCGCAGGTTAAGGCCACTTCGGAATGTTGTGGTACGGGGTTTGAATTGGATACAGATATCAAGAGGTGTGTTGACTTTTTCGTAGGTTGTCACAAGATAAAAATCACCGGGTTTTAACGTTATCGTATTCTTTTTACCCTCCTCATAAGAGGCAACCAACTTTACCTTGGGTGTTTCCCTTTCATCAATTCCTAGAAAGGCTGTACCGGATATTTCATATACCTCACCCAACCTGAGATCAAAGCCAGCGCCTTCCGGGCTCTCAAGCTCGCGTTTTGCCAATCCTTCAACCAGTTTTTTTTCTTTAACAAGTTGTAAAAGCAATTTTGGACCTAAAATCATATTGAAAAATAAATATGTAATAGCTTAATAAAGCAAAGATACTGATATTTTTACTTGGGGTTCCATCTACACATTCCCCAAATTTTCGACCTTAAACTCTCCGTCATTGTCAAACTTCACCTCATAAATCGGCAATCCCTTTGCCAGACGTTTTGCTGTTTCCAAAAAATGCAGCTCGCAAACATCAGACAGAACTTCATACAAATATCCTTCATCACATCCTTCAACAAGCTTGACGGCCTTGTGTTCAATAAGCCTTTGAGCAAGGACTCTATGACGTTTATTGATAAGTGTTTGCTGGTGTACAAAGACCTGCACCTGTTTGGGATGTTTATCAATCATCAGCTCATACCGTGGATATAACCCCATATTTCCACGTAGGATGACAACTGCTCCCTCAGCATGCTCTCCTTGTAACACATAGTCCCGTGCTCCGCTTTTTCGGGCCTGCGCAATCGATGCTGTCATAAAATCAATATCGTCTTGTACCAACCCGTATGAGGCAGGCGCCTGTCTGACCTGTGATATATGTCCGCATCCGGCTATAAGCTCTCCTGATTTGTCATGGGTATCTGTATGAAACTGGACGTTTTGTATTCCTCCCACCACGTCACACAATACCTCAAAAAGCTTCTCGCGTATAACTTCAAATCCGTAGGATTGTGCTGCCCCACATACAATCATCATTTGTCCTGGGTCAGCTCCGGGAAGCGCACAAGCAGGAAGATCCTCTTCAGCTTCATATCTTCCGTCAATACAACGGCTAAGCAACTCTTTGTTTTCATGAATTGTGTACGAATTCTCTTTGACAAGACTGTATATATGCTCACCCGATAGAAGAATTTTTTGCATGAGCACATTATACAAAACTTAGATATAAAAAATGTCTGCGAATAAGAAAGCCCGTACAAATCATGTTACAATAAAAGTGTTATGCCCAAACAACATATATACGTATTTGACCCTACTTACCAAGATAATCAAAGTAAAGTACGGGGTATCGGACGATACCTACAGGTTTTACGTGAATGCTTTGAGACGGAGTTTACCTTTGTGTCTTCGCTTGAGGCAATCTCAACAAGCAAAGCAACCTCAACTTTTATTAATCCTTTTTTCAACTTTCTTCGCCCTCCTCTCTTATCAAAACGCATCTGTGCAAAACAGATTGCGGTGATCCACGACCTTATTCCCCTTAAGCATGCATCCCATTTTCCAGTTGGTTTAATGGGAAAAATACATATCTGGAAAAATAAACTGGCTCTTAAACAATATGACACAATCATAACCGACTCGCATGAAAGTAAAAAGGATATCATGACCATACTAAATATACCGGAACGCTTGATTCGAGTTGTTTATCCGGCTTTGCCACGGATATTTATGCAAAAACCGCAACAAACCGCTCCCCAATTCGTTCAGTCAAAAATCGGTGACAGTCCTTTTTGCCTGTATGTCGGAGATGCTACATGGAATAAAAACCTACCTCATATTGCACACGCAGTAAACGCCGCACAGGTATATGCAATTTTTGTAGGCAAGGTGTTTTCCACCAACCCAAGCGTTCATCCATGGAACACAGATTTTCATATATTCCGCAGACTCATACAAAACAATAAGAAAGTTATTTTCCCGGGCTTTATTACAGATCAGGACCTCATATCTTTATATGCAAAAGCAGCTTTCAATATTCTTTTGTCCCGGGATGAAGGATTCGGGTACTCATATATAGAAGCTGCCAGCCAATCTTGTCCATCCCTTATGTCAACGATCGCCGTATTCCATGAAATTGCAGGTTCTGCTGCGTGTTTTGTGAATCCTGAAAGCATATCTGAAACCATCTCATCAATGAGGAAAATTATCGACTCAAAAAGCCTGCAAAAGGATTTAGGACAAAAAGCGCTCGATAGATCCAATCTTTATACTCAAGATAAAATGAAGACTGAGTTTTTACAGGCAGTTTTGTAATTTCATATGGATCTTTTTTTATATGTCATTTTTGCTTGCGTTTATATCGTAACCATAGATCTTGCCATTGCCATAAAAGGCCAATTCAATTTGTTTCTCATGGCCGGTATTTTTGTTCTCGGGCTTGTCGTCGGATATTACCTGCAGTCTTATGAGGCAGGATTTGTTCTTGCGGTTATACTTTCACTTATTTTCTGGTAATGAAAAAAGTCTGTGCGCGTTTTTTGTTGTGACCTGTGCTATCTCCTGAGGATCCTTATTAAAAATATCAGCTACAAGGTCCCTGACCAACGAAAGATAAGCGGGTTCATTGGGAAATTTTTTTTCAGAACGCAAGGGTTCAGGTAAAAGATAAGGAGCATCAGTCTCCAGGACAAGAAGATCAAGAGGAATAAGCTTGATAAAGTCCTGTTTTTCCTTGTCATACGTGATGTCTCCATCAATTCCAATAAATATATGATGTTTTTGTGCGAAATCAAGAAGAATTTTTTGCGGCTGGCAGCAATGGAACACAAGCCGGTGGGGCACCAGATATGTGGGATCTGACAAAAGAATATCAATAATCTCATCTGTTGCCTGACGGTTGTGAAGAATAACAGCTTTTCCGTAAGTAGTGGCTAATTTTAGCTGTGCGGTAAAAAGCTCTTTTTGTGTTTCAAAAAATGCCTGACTCATCCGGTAATGCCTGTATTTGGTACGGTTATACAAATGCGTATCCAATCCTATTTCACCAACTGCAACCACTTTGTCTCTTTTTACTAAATCCTCAACTTTCTGTATAAGGTTATTAATCTCTTTTTTTTCAATCTCAAAACAATGGTGAGGGTGGATACCAACAGCAGCATATAAAAAGTCATATGCAGAGGAAAGTTCTATGGCCTTTTGCGAAGAGGCGATATCGGTTCCCGGTACTGTAATCCCTATGAGTCCTGCCTTTTTCGCACGGACAGTTATATCATGTAATACATCCCTAAAGCGATCAAAGTTTAAATGGCAATGAGTATCAAACATATTGTTTTTTTTAAATTATTTTCATACTATTATAGTTGATGAAAAGTATATCTAAGATTCTTATATTGATTTGCGGCATCATCATACTTTTAAGCCAATATAACGTATATGGCCATCGGCAAGTAAATAAAAATAAGCCAGTGATGGATTTTAAAGGCCAGGTTTTGGGTACTGAAGACGATATAGTCTATACCTATGTCATACGCGCCAAACCGACAAGCTCCCTCACCCCGACAATTGCCATTACTGTATCACCCACTTCCGCTTCAAAATCAAAGGTTATGGATGATGGTGAAGAGCTGGTCGCTCCAACATCAGCTCCGGTCATACAAGAAGGGAGCACTATACAAACATCAGCTGATGAGTCTCAACAATCTTTCCCTGCTTCAATTACCCAATTCCCCACGGCAACTCCTTATGCACAACAATCGTCCTCATCAGCGCCGACTGAAAATATAAACGGAGGATCTTCATCATCGGAGACAGTTCAAAACATGCCGCCTCCTCCAACCAAGCCGCAAGGCGCCATAAGTACTCCATACCCGACACGTCCCCCGTCAAGTAATACAGTAATAAACAAAACACAAGGAGAAGAAGCGCCACAGCACATACCCGTTCCAACACCATCGTCCATTCCTGACTCCCTTCGAGGCAAATCATCAACCATTGTCATTGAGATGCCGGCTAAAGCTCCTGATCCACTAAATCCTCATGCTCCGGTACCAACCCCTACACCTCTTATTCTTAAAGGAGAAGATATGAAAACAATAAAGATCAAAGTTCCGGAAACGAAAGTAAAAACTCCTGAGATAGCCACAACACCTGCTTCTCAGGACCTCAATATAACAATTGAGAGAAAGCAAGGGGAAGGTATAGCTATATCACAAGAAGAGTTTGTCATCCAAAAAGGGGTTCAAACCATAAGTATAACAAAAAATGAAACAGACGGAAACACATTGGCAATTGGTAAAAACGATATTAAAGCTCAGGTCAGCATGCCTATTTCCGTAAATCCCGTCTCAAATATATTGACCGTTGATACATCAATTGGTGCTATGAAAGTAACCATCATGCCAGATGATGCCGTTGCCATAACCCGTGAGCTCAATATAATTGATGCAAAAATAAATCCTGATGATATCATGCTTGAGATGATCAATAACCAACTGCAATATCGTATACAAGCAACAAAACAGGAAAAACTGTTCTGGATCATTCCCATATCAGTTCCTCGGGAAATATTTGTTGCCGCAGACACCGGGAGTCTACTTTCAATAAAGAAGTCAGGTTTCTATGACTTTATCACTCTTTTTACCTTCTAATCATCAGGGAGATGCTTCCAGTATGACAGATACTGTTTGTTGATCTTCTCTTCTCCAGAATTTGACTGTAATACGGTCACCGACCCGCGCCTCAGCTATATAAAATCCCAACTCCTGTTTATCTTGCACTGAAACTTTCTTACCGTTTATCTCAACGATAATGTCTTCAGCCTGTATTCCTGCCTTTTCTGCAGGTGACCCGTCAACAACCGACTCGACATATGCTCCCTCAGGAAGATCATTCATTATTGCGGTTTTTCTGTCAATCATCTGGTAACGCACTCCCAGATATGGTCTTTCAAAACTGCTTCCACGCTTTTCAAAATTGGATAGAAGTTCTTTTACAAGGTTTACCGGTATGGCAAATCCGATATTTTGGCCTTCCTGTGCAATTGCGGTATTCACTCCAATAACCTCCCCTTTTGAATTAAGAAGCGGACCTCCGGAATTGCCCGGACTGATTGCCGCATCGGTTTGGATTACATCATCAAGTTTTTCCACAAATCCTTCAAAGGGAGATCCTGCGGTTATCCCCCTTCCAAGACCCGAGACTATACCGGTTGTTGCAGTATTGGTAAACTCACCCAAGGGCGTGCCGATTGCAACTGCCATCTGCCCTAATTTCAGTTTCGTTGAATCCCCAAGAGGCAGTGGTTTAAGCCCGGACGCCGATATTTTAAGAAGGGCCAGATCATTCAAAGGATCACGGTAAATGTTCTCGACATTATATGTCTTACTATCATTGGTCAAGACCTTATATGTTGCCTCTGTGTCTGCGACAACATGTTTGTTGGTGATGATTAATCCGTTACCAGCTACAATAAATCCGCTGCCTATATTTTGCTCAATTTTCCTTTCCGTCCCTGGTACACGTCTGAATCCTCCAAACGGGTTAAAAGGATCAAACTCCAGAGTTCCCTGGCCTGTTGTTGTTTTCATAATGCCAATCGTGACAACCGAAGGCAGTGCATTTTCAATCACGCTTATCACGGTTGATTCCTCCTCAGCAATTTGTTTGATTTCCCCTCCGGGCAATTGTATGGGAGATTCTCTCCAGAGTCTGCTTATTCCAAATTGAGGAAATAAATTATAGGTTTGCGATATTGCAATAAAAAGAAAGATCACAGCAAGCAGAAAAAAAACTCGTTTCATATGTTTTATATATGGAAAAAATATATAAAATTAAAGTATGCACTCCATAATATCCAGTTTTCCTGAAAAAAAACTGAATAACTGACCCTAACGCAACACCTCATCAATTGCCCGGTCAAGCTGTGCATCCATCTCACGAGTCACCGTATTACCATCCGGTATCTTCATCTCAACGGCAATATCCGGTTCTATACCTTTGCTGTTTATCCATTCACCTTTAGGCAATACCCATTTTGCAACCGTTACATGTATTCCGGCCCCGTCCTTGAGGTCAAGAGCTTCCTGCACTGATCCTTTTCCAAACGTTTTTTCACCGATAAGCACAGCGCGTTTATAGTCACGCAAGGCTCCTGATAATATCTCGGCTGCCGAAGCTGAACCACGGTCTACCAAAACAACAAGCGGAATATCCAACAGCTTCCCTGTACGCATTACTTGATAATCTTTATCTCCAAAAGCTATTGATTCTTGTTTGACGACAAGCGTCCCCTTGGGTAAAAACTCACCGGCAAGGTAAACTGAACTTTCCAGATACCCGCCTGGATTACCTCGCAAATCCAACACCATCCCTTTTATCTGTTTTTTGTCCCATGCTGCTTTAATCTTATTCACTTGCTCTTCCCATTCATCAACCGTATTTTCTCCAAACTGGTTCAGCTTTAGGTAGGCCACGTTTCCGCACAAGGTTTCACAACCCGTTTTCTTTTCATCAAGCTTGGTCTCAACAGAATCAACTTGGATAGTATCTCGGACAATCTCCACATCCCTCTCCTTGCCATCCCTTTCTATCGTAAGCTTAACGCTTGTTCCTTTTTCACCACGGATTTCTGATACGGCTTTGGGCAAAATCCAGCCCTTTGTTGATTCCCCATCCACCTTATTGATAAAGTCTCCAGCTTTTAAACCGGCTTGCTCAGCAGGTGAGTTTTTGAGAGGCGCAATAATTGTGATCCTGTTTGCCTCAAGCCCAAGTTGAGCACCAATTCCTTCAAATTTTCCGCCGAGGTCGTCTTTTGACTGTTTGTTTTCATCAGGAGTAAGAAAAAAAGTATATGGATCTTCAACTGAGGCAACCATTCCTTTAATAGCTCCATAAAACATTTTCTTAGGTTCAAGCTTTTTCTGATCTACATATTTTTCCTCAAGTTGAGCCCATGTATCCCAAAAAAGAGTAAAATCAATATCTTTAAGGTTTTTCCCGTCTGCGGATTTATTTTGTGCGCCGTTAAAAAGAGAATAGTTAGTGCGTCCGCTCGTATTTTGTGATCCGCGAAACTCACCCCATTTGTACCCGGCACCAAATAAAAAAACCGCACAGGATAAAACAAGTAGAATGTTTGTTATTTTTTTTGATCTCAACATAATCATTAGGTATTTTTATGAATAAAAGACAATTGTACTATGTACCGCATTGATAAAACAATAGGGAAGTTTGTTTTTTATAGCTTCTTCATACTGCTTTATCTGTTTAAAAACAGCAGACGGCAAATCAGAAGTCTCCTCAACCGTACGCAGAGTAACAAAACCGTGTACGCCAAGCGCCTCTGCTTTGACCTGCGTATAGGGTGAAATCTTCTCGGTAATGATGACAGTGCCCGATGCTGTTTCCTCGTATAAATTCTCATAGCCGTCTTTCAGATAAAGAGCCTTGCCGCCAAAAAAACCACCTCTTGTATCTTTTAGCTCATATTCTTTTGCTTTGTTTACTTTGATATGAAGCCCTTCTTTATCTATTTTTACTACTTCTCCCTTGAAAAAGGCCTTTTTTACATGCGTGTCTTCGGTTGCAACCTCAATCAAAACCGATCCATCCGTATGATCAATTTCCTTTAATATACCGGTATATTCGCTTTTATATGAGGCTCCTGCCATAAATGATTTTTTTTCCGCAAGGATCTCGCCTTGAGCAACAGTCTCACCAACAAGTTTTTTTAAATGATGGAATATCTTGGTCGGCGATACATCTATTTTCTGGCTAATAAGAATTTTTACGTCTTTTTGTATCTTTTCCTCATACAAGGATGTATCGAAATCAACATGCTGCCCTTGTTTGACAAGGGACTTTCCTTTTTCAACAAGAGGAATAACAAGGATCATGCATTTATTATACACAATGTAACTGTTGAGAACAGATTACCTCATGCCCTGGTATGATACGTATGGAAGAAGCGAGAGAAAACGTGCGTATTTGATGTTTTTGGTCAACTTGCGCTGATGTTTGGCACATACTCCGCTACGCTCGCGGTTTACGATTTTTTTCCTGGGGGAAAGAAACTTACCAAGATTCTCAATATCCTTATAACTTGGCTCTGCCTTGTGTTCGCAAAAAAAACATTTAGTCATCTTATTGGATGTTGAAAATTGTAATAGTGGTTATTAAAATGGAATGTCCTCGGGATTAACTGTCTCATCCTGTTTTGTCTCAAGGGGTTTATCAGAGCCGCTCTCAGTTTCTGTGACTTCTTGGGCTTCAGTATTGCTTGCGGCTTTTGTTTCCTCATCTTTGCTTGATGGAGCCTCTTCCGTCATCATGCGTTTTCCATCACTAAACACGATAAAGTCATCCATGACAATCTCGGCAATGGTTCTTTGCAAACCGTCTTTTCCGACAAAGCTCCGATACGTCATCCTTCCTTCAAGATAAATCTTCCTTCCTTTGGTAAGCAATTTCCCGCACAGTTCAGCCAGTTTTTGCCAGGAAACCACTCGATGATACTGCGTTTCTTCCTTTGTTTGTCCGTCGTGTGTTGTCCAACTCCTGTTTGTTGCGACACTAAACGTGCAGACTGCTGTCCCGTTTGGTGTATATTTCAGTTCCGGATCACGGGTAAGATTCCCCATAAGCACAATGCGGTTTAAGGATCTGCTTGCCATCTCGGTTTATTCGGAAATTAATAACAGGTAACGGATAAGCTTCTCGTTGTAGTTGAGTTTTTTACGAAGTTCTGAGATATCTTTTTTATTTATCTCGATTTTCCAATGGTAAAAAACTGCTGATGTTTGTTTTTTTATCGGATATATGAGGTCTTTTTTGCCCCACGTCTCTTCTGAAAGCAGTTTGGCTTTCATGCTCACCAAAAGTTCCTTAATTACTGCCAGTTCTTTTTCTTCGTTCAGAAGAAAGGTTAATTCGTATTTCATATAATGGATCAGATTGTCTTTATCTCACAAGTCTTTAATCAGATTATACTTTTCGACCTTAGAGTGTTAACTTTCTATTATCCGTATATAATACCTTGAAGATAGATAATTTGCAATAGTAACTGTTAGCTAATCTGTTCAGCAAGTTTCTGTAATGAATCTGCTTTCGCTTTTGCTGTATCTATTGATGTGTTAGATATGTCTGGTATCTGTCCTAGTTCTTGATCTACTCTTGCTATTGAAGCTTTTTCTGCGTCAATTATGGCAGTCTGAGCTGCTATTTGTGTTGTTTTTTCAGTAGCAGTAACTCCTCTCCCCAACATTCTCTCAAGTCCTGATGTAACTTTAAGATTTTCTAATCGGCGGAGTTCCGCTTCTTTAGCGGGTAAAGGCACGCTTATTTCTTGTCTTCTTCTAAGAAGGTCAGTTCTTGTTTGAAGCATTGTCTGCATTTCTTGTAATTGTGCTGATCTTTCAGCTGCTGCAGCTTTGACAATTTCTTGCCCTTTACCGTCCCGCTCCTGCCGTAAAGTATCAAGTTCATTTGCTCTTGCTTGTCTTAACTGATTTAATACCAAGGTATCCTCTCCGATTTGATCCGGGTCTGGAAGAACGCTTTCGTATAGGGTTAGTCCATTCGTATCAACAGCGTCCTTAAACATTTCTGCTAGATAACCCTGAGCCTCTTCGAGCCTGGTAGGAGTAATATATGAAGATCCGCTTTTTAGTCCGAATTCTTTTTCAATAAGCCTTCGTGCTTCTTCGTCTTCTGTACAAGTTTGGAGAAAACGCAGCCCTCCAACTAGACGTTGTGCTAATAACCTTCTTCCTTCTTGTACTCTTTTTTCTTTATTTGTAGCTAATTGATAACCGGGTCCTCGATTGGCAGGGTCTTCCAATGCAAAGGCTTCATTTAACCTAAAGTTAAGTAAATTGCCTCTACCACTGGCTGAGTGTCTAATGAATGCAAACAATGTTTGTAATACCTCACCATTTGATGCACGTTCTGGATTATATATCATTTGGCGCAACATCTGACCGTCTGGAAAATCAACTGCTTGTACAGTCCTTTCTTTTTGTTGAGCCGTTTGGTTTGAAAATCTGGTATGCTCTTGTTTATCTACCAACGCTGTTTCATACGTATTATGGGTAGTTGCATAAACTGTTTTTTTCGAGGCTTCAGTTACTCTGGCTTTTATTGCTTGAAGCTGCGCATCCACTGATAAGTCTGGATACATACGCCGTACCAGTTCAGCAGCCAAAAGATTTGCTGATCTTCCATCTACTACCTCTTTGCATCTTTCAGCGACTTGATCTGTTACAGTTACCCAGGTTTCTCCACTTGAAGCAGTTGTTTCAATAAGTGTACGAATAGCATCGTCACTAATTTGTTCGTTTCTAGAATCCATGTCGGCTACTTCTTTAGACAGATACCAATGCGCTCTTTTCTCTGCAATAGCTTTATGAACGCGTTCTTCTGCTGCCTTTTTTAATTCTAAAGCAATAGGTGAAGATCCAAGTTCTTGGTACTTTCCTTCTTCTCCTGCACATAAAAGCACCTCATCAATACCTTGTGCAAAAAGCGGGGTTAATTTTCTTGCCTCAGCTATAACTTTTTTTAGTCTGGATAAAGTATATTCGGGTTTAATAAATTCTTGTCCCGGGAAAAATTGAGAGGCAAGCTTAACAAGATCAAAAGCTGTTTGTACTTCTCCGCATGCAAGCGACGTCAAAACACAGACATCAAGGTCTTCAGGGCGAATATTAGATCGACCCGTTTGTCTATCTTGTCCTACCACTTTCTGAAGCTGTTTTAATATTGCATCAGCATAAAACTCAGAATGATAAGTCTGAGGATATTCTATTCCTTTCCAAACAGGACGCCTTGTCTCGTCAAATGCAAGACCACTTCCCCATGCCTGAATGGATTTACGCAGCGTTGATGCGGTTTGATAAATCAAATCAGGAGCGTGGGGGACTGAACGATATGGCTCGCTTTGTCCATAACCAGTCCGCGCAATCAATAATGACAATGCATTATACTCTTCAATATCTCCTTCGCGCTCCGGTCTTAAGCCACTACTTCCTGATTGAAAACCGGTTAAGTATAAGTTAACATATCGACTATCATCAAGCAGTTGTTTTTGTAAATCGGCTACTTCCTGTTTAAGTCTTTGCTTTCTTCTATCGGTTGGTTCATATGTTTCTCCTTCAGCATCCCTATCTGATATACCTTCTGACGGGCCTTCATCTAGTGTGTGAAAATGGAGTTCTTGTATTGAAGTTACCGATCTAGATTCATGTGAGGGTTGAGTGTCTCCTTCTGTATATCCTTGTATCTTTTTAAGTAGCATGTCTAATTCGTCAGGTGGTTTGTAATCGGATGCTTCTTGAGGGTTTCTTCCACCATCAATATCTGGATTATCTTGGGGAATTTTTCCAATTGAGGCTTGCGCCTGTTTCGCTTGCTTAATCAAAGGTTCAATTGGTCCCTGGATTTTTGCAGCTATTTCTGGAGAAGGTATTTGTTCTGGCGCACTCATAAGTCAATAATTAATAGAGGCAATACTTAAATATACTGTACTTGGGTTTATTTTGTCAAATAAACCAGATAAAATATAGTGTGTTCAAAAGTATTATATCTATTTTTATATTTACCATTCTTTTCTATACCCGGTTTATAGGGCTTAACTGGGGTTTGCCCTATCCCATGCATCCGGATGAACGCAATATGGCAGTTTCCGTACAACAGCTTACCTGTAAGGGATTAGAGACTAGAGATCAGAGACTAGTCCTGCCTGCGGGCTCGCAAAACCAACAACCAAAAACTGACAACAAACCACTAACCTCTAGTCTCCAGTCGCTGTCCAGTTGCCTTAATCCTCATTTTTTCGCCTATGGCCAGCTGCCCATATATACGGCATATTTTGGGATTAAGTTTGTACATCTTATCCTTGTCATACAACGCTCAATTACCTATGTGGAGGCAACCATAGCCCTACGATTAGTCTCTGCGTTGGCATCGGTTATACATGTGTTTGTATTGATACGTCTCGTCAAATTTTCAATTACCAGTTTTCAATTTGCAAACAGATCCCGATCAAGAAAATTTAATACATGGAAATTGATTGATAATTGGGTGTTGAAAATTGGTTCATTTCTTCTCTTTATTTTTTCTCCCTATTTTATCCAGTTTTCGCATTTTGGTACAACTGAGTCTCTTCTTATGCTCTTTTATACGTTTATCGTTTATGAATGCATGAAAATTAGTGCGCTCCCAAAGCTGGGAATAAAAAATGTATTATTGCTTGCATTTGTTTCAGGTCTTGCCATTGCAACAAAAATATCATCGGTTATTTTTTTAGGACTACCGATTATTATTATCGCTATTAAGGCAATTTATTTTTTTGCGCATGGCTTGGGTGCTCCGCCTCAACTTCGCCTATCGGCTTCGAGGGGTAAGGCAGGGATTAAGTCTTTGACAGAATCTGTTGTCTTAATAACCATAGTCCTTTTTATTACATTCGTTATTACCATACTATTTTCTCCGCACTATATTATTTCCTTCAAAGACTTTTTATCATCTCTTCTCTATGAATCATCAGTTGCATCTGGATCTTTACCTGTTTTCTATACACGACAATTCACCTATTCGATACCAGTCTTATTTCAACTTACCAAGATTTTTCCCTATGCTCTTGGATGGCCCCAATATATACTTGCCCTTCTTGGTTTTTTTCTTCTACCGTGGAAAGTATCTGCAATGATAAAGAGGCAGGTGGCAACAACTCAAGGGATCCCGACAGCGCGCAGACTCGCCGGCTTACTAGGCGGTCGAGCACTGACGGGAAATGAGTTGTTGACAGAATCTGCCCTTTTGTTTAATCTTTTGCGTTTTGCATTTCTCCTTTATTTTATCCCTACCTCATTTCTTTTCACCAAATGGACCAGGTTTATGGCGCCGGTATTGCCTATTATGAGCATTTTTGCTGTCCTTTTTCTATATCAGCTTGTTGCCGGTATTCAAAATAAATTTTCAATTTTCAATTATCAATTATCAATAAAGTCCCAATGGAAAAAATTGGAATTTATTGAAAATTGCATATTGATAATTGGTTCTTTGATTATTATTGCTGCAAGCATCCTACCCGGTCTTGCATATCTTTCCATTTATAAAAAACCTGATGTGCGATTTAAGGCTTCAGAGTGGATATATCAGAATATTCGATCAAACTCAAATATAGTATCAGAAACGGCAAATGTTGTGGATATACCCATGCCTTTTCCCGGACGTACTGGTGAATTTACAAGCCCCTCTTACCAATATACTTCCTTTAATTTCTATGATCTTGATATGAATCCTCTTTTGCGATTGGAGCTAAATGCCGTGCTGGGAAAAAGCGATTATATTATAGTTCCATCAAGACGGGTTTTTGCCAATCATACGTGTATAAATCCGGGTCAAAATTCCATATCTGCTTTTGCCTATGATACAGATCGTTGCGAAAAACTAACGACTAAATACCAACTACTATCTTCTTATTACGACTCCCTGTTTTCAGGTGTTATGGGGTATGAGCTTATTCAAGAGTTTTCTTCGTATCCGAAGCTTTCTTTGTTTGGTCAACCCATAGTTGAATTCCCTGATGAGCAAGCCGAGGAGACATGGACTGTGTTTGATCATCCGGTCATACGGATCTATAAGAAAAAAACAAATGACAAATTACAAATGACAAATGAATCACAAAAAATAAAACTTGAAAGTTACAAAACTACTAATTACCAACTACTATCTACTAACTACCGTCTTCTTGTTGCCGATACTCCTGAAAAATGGCAAAGAGGTCTCATGTTTGTGCGTTCAAAAAAAGACATTGACGGTCTGGACGGTATGATTTTTGTGTTTACCGATAGTACCTCACAAAGATTTTGGAATAAAAATACGTTTGCCGACCTTGATTTGTATTGGATACAGGATGGAGAAATTCTGGGTCAGACGCTTCTTCCGTCTATTGAGAAATCCGGAAAAACAATAACCGTTTCCTCACCCGCTCCGGTAAATACAGTTATTGAGCTACTTAGGCAATAACAAAGCTGTCTTTCACACTGTACTACTTTTTCAACGCATCGATACCAGGAAGCGATCCCTTTTCAATAAATTCAAGCATTGCGCCGCCTCCGGTTGATATATGAGTTATCTTATCAAGATACTCTTTTTTTGAGATAGCAGCCAAGGTATCTCCTCCGCCGACAACTGATGTTGCCTTATTGTTTTGAGTAATAGCATAGTATATAAAGTCTGTTCCGTTGCGGAAAAGCGGATCCTCAAAATAACCAACCGGCCCATTCCATATGATTGTTGCGGCATTTGCTATATGGTTACCAAAACATGCCTGTGTCTCCGGACCTATATCAAGAATTTGTTTGTCTTGGGGAATCTCATCGATTTTTAATGTCTCATTACCGCGCTTATATTGGTCTGCAACGATCGCATCAACCGGAAGCTCAATCACCGCTCTTCCCCCTTTTGAAAGCGCAAGAATATTACGTGCATTCTGGACAGCTTCATATTCGCAGAAACTTAACCCCACTTCTTGTCCTTGTGCATTGATAAACGTATTGGCAAGGCCACCGCCAATCAATACATAATCAGCAAGTTTTATCAAGCTATTAAGCACACCAACCTTGGTTGATACCTTTGCGCCGCCAATTATTGCAACTACCGGTTTTTTTGGGTTTTTGCTAATTTCTTTGATCATCTCAACCTCTTTTTTAAGAAGAAGACCTCCGTATGAAGGAAGAAATTTGGGAGGTCCAACAACTGAAGTGTCAGATCGATGACATACTCCAAAGGCATCGTTAACATATACCTCTGCAAATGAGGACAATTTTTTAGCAAAAAGTGTTGAAAAGTCTTTTTCTTTGGGAAAAAAACGAATATTTTCCAAAATATATATAGTCTTATCCCTATCAAACGACGGATTATCAATGTCCTCTACAAGCTCTACACGATACCCCTGAATATATGTCTGAAGGCGCTCGGCGACAGGCTTTAAAGAATATTTTTTATCAATTCCTTTTGGCCTGCCCAGATGTGATATAAGAATAAGCGTATTTCCATTTTTTAATAAATGCTGTATTGTGGGAAGAGATTGGCGGATGCGCGCATCATCAGCTATGCTGGCATTTGGATTAAGTGACACATTGAAATCAACACGTAAAAGTACCCGTTTGTTTACAATCTCAACTTCGTCAATATAGGTAATTTTGGACATATAATTAATTTTCAATTATCAAATTGATAACCGGCGCTTACAAGTGGTTTGAAACTTTCTCCACAAGGTCTGCAATCCGACAACTATATCCCCACTCATTGTCATACCAACCAAATATCTTCAAAAGTTTTCCTTGTATGACTTTGGTATATCCTGCATCAAATATACAGGAGTGAGTGTCTCCGATAAAATCAGATGAGACCAGAGGATCAGTCTCATATGCCAGAATTCCTTTCATGGGACCTTCTGAATATGTCTTGAATGCGCTGTTTACCTCCTCAACTGTCACTTCCTTTTTCATGACGGCCGATATATCCGTAAATGAAACCGTCGGCACCGGCACGCGCACTGACATACCGTCCAACTTACCGTTTAGGTTGGGGATAACTTTACCTACCGCCTTTGCTGCACCGGTTGTTGAAGGGCCGATATTGATGGCTGCGGCGCGGGATCTGTCTGGTTTTTTGTTTGATTCATCAAGTAAAGACTGTGTTGCAGTATATGCATGGACTGTTGTGAGATATCCGGCCTCAACTCCAAACTTCTCCTCAATGACCTTAAACATCGGTGCCGCACAGTTTGTTGTGCACGAAGCGTTTGATATCACGGTCTCGTTTTTCCAGTCAATAGCATCATCATTGACTCCCAATACCACATGAGTTGTTTCTTTATCCTTTGCCGGTGCAGTAAGCAGAACTTTTTTGACTGACCCATGTATGTGTTTTTTCAGATCATCCTTTTTTGTAAAAGCGCCTGTTGCATCAACAACCACATCAACTTTATGTGCATCCCATGGAATTTGCTCAATATCACTTATTAACGTTGCATCAATTTTTGTCTGGTCGATTACAATACCGTCAGCTTCTGCTTTTACTTTTTTTCCGAATCTCCGATATACTGAATCATATTGAAGAAGATATGCAAGCATATCAGGTTGAGTGCTTCTGGTATTGATAAGCACTATGTCAAACGTATCGCGCATAAAAGCAATCCGTGTGAGCGCTCGTCCAATCCTCCCAAATCCGTTTAATCCCACTTTTATCCGTTTCATACTAAAAATAAAAAATTATAATACAGCAGACTGCAGAAGGGGTTTTTGTAAAATGACTTGGACCCCTTTGGGTGAAGTCTTACAAAAAAACCTATCGCAGTCGGTTTATACATACCTTAAATATTTTTCTATTTCCTTTTTGCTCCCCATTGCAATCGGCACGCGTTGAGATAGACTTTGGGGCTTTATATCAAGAGGATTTTGACCTCTTGATGTCGCATCTCCACCTGCTTGTATCATAAGATAAGACATGGGATTAACCTCATACATAAGGCGCAGTTTACCATCAGGTTTTTTTTTGTTTGCAGGATTCATAAATATACCTCCTTTTAACAGCGTACGATGTACATCGGCAACCATCGTACCAACATAGCGTGACTGATATGGTTTTTCCTCCTTTTTGATATCTGCAAGGTATTTTTTAGTTGATTCTTCAAACAGTTCAACATTCCCGTCATTTATCGAATACAGTGATTTTGACTCAGGAACCCGTATGTTTTCATGTGACAGCAAAAAACTTCCGACTGACGGATCAAGGGTAAAGCCATTTACTCCTTGTCCGCACGAATATACGAACATGACTCCGGGGCCGTATATGATATATCCTGCCGCAATCTGCTTTTTTCCGGCTTGAAGTAAAGAAGAATCATTATGGTATATGGAAAATATTGTCCCGATATTTATGTTTATATCAATATTTGACGAGCCGTCAAGCGGATCAAAAAATACATTGTATTTTCCTTTTTTATCAACACAGATTGCCTCTTCCATTTCCTCAGATCCTATGTGACCGATATACCCTGATTGGCTGAGGATATCAACAAGCAGTCGGTCACTAAATTCATCAAGTTTTTGGACTTCCTCATCAAATGCGTTTTTTTCTCCTGTCTTACCTAATATATCCACCAAGCCCGACCTTTTGACATGACTTGCGATGATTTTTGCAGCGTTTTCAATATGGGTCAGAAGCAAAGTAAAAGCACCTGTTGCCTGGGTAAATTTTTTTTCCTCAGCCACGATAAATTCTGTTAGGGTTTTTACTTTGTTATACATAGTCTTGTATCTTTTCCGCAGTGTCCAAAATCTGCAACTTTCTGAATAGCAAAAGGAACTGTTTTTCCAAGGCTGCGATAATCGGTCTTTTCTGATCCTCGGGCAATTGCCACAAATCTTTTTTAAACGGTCCAAATGCTTTTTTTCGTGTTTTGTATATGAACTGTTCATCCGTCCATCCTTCTTTTCTTTCTTTTTGAAGATTTTCTTTAATCCATTCATACATCCTTTTTTTCAAATCTGCGGGAAGATTGTCATATACGGTATTCTGAAATCCTGTTGCAAGATGAATCTCAAGCGTCTGGGTCTCGGGAAATCGGTCAAACAATTCATCAGGCAAAGTTGATGCGCCATGCTGGACAGCGCCTCCAATATGGTATTCATCCCGCGCTGCCTTTCCGATTGCCTGCAAAACCGAGAAGTCAAGCTGTACTTTGGCAATACTGCCATCTGCAAGAGGCACTCCTCCATGACTTGTACCGGTCTGTACGCTTACCTTGCTTATACCCTGTATGCTTGCTCCGGACTCTGAAGATTTAAGGCTTTGCTGCAATCCTTCCATAAATGCTCGAAATTCCTCAACTGTGCTGTTTTTTCCTCCGATATGTCCTATCTCTCCTCCGATTGAAACCGTTATGTCTTTTGGCTCTATTTCCCTTATAAACTTTGTCAAAAGCGCGGTCATCTCATAATTTGATTTTTGCTGCTCATCAAGGGTGGTCTTATCAAGATCAACAAGAGTTGATGCGTCAATATCAATGTTGTAAAATCCGGCAGCTACGGAATCTGCGATGAGTTTTTTAATCGCTTCAATTTCCTGATCTGGGTTTTGCCGGTATACTTTTGCCTTGAATTGATAATGATCTCCTTGAAGAAATACCGGCCCTTTATATTCTTCCTTTATTGCTGCTGCCAAAATAGCACAGGTATACTCATCAGGAGTTTGCTCTGTATAACCTTGCTCTGAACGGGCAATCTCAAAAATAAACGGACCGATTTTGTGTGTTTTAACTAACCTGAATATCGCACGTGCCGTGTCATACGTCATCATGCGGATATTTATAGCTGGGACTGTAAATCCGGTAATTGTATTTTTTCCAAGCTCCATATAAAGCTTATGTATTGAGGCGGGATAAACACCTTTTTCTTGTGCCAGTTTTCTTAATTTTTTTCTGGCTTCATTGCGGGAAGTGTCATCCGGAGAAAAAACTGCAGTCTGAATAAGGGCGTCTGTATCCATAGGCGTTAAAGTATGAATTTGTAACCCTACCTCCTTATTATGACATATTTATCTATTTGTGCAAGATATATATAGTATGTATAATAGTACATATTTCTATGGATTCATGTATTTTTTGCAAAATCGTAAAAGGAGAAATACCTTCTCATAAAGTCTATGAAGACAGCGATTTTTTAGGTTTTTTGGACATTGCTCCGCTTAATCCCGGTAATGTACTTCTCATACCTAAGGTACATTATCGTTGGGTCTATGATGTTCCTCAATTTGGCAGATATTTTGAAGCAGCAAAAAAAGTAGGAATTACCTCAATGCAAGCGGTTCACGCACATTCGCTCAACTTTCTCACCCTTGGATACGAAGTACCTCACGCCCACATACGCATCATTCCCCGATTTGACGACGACGGACATGACGACGGCATACGTTTAAGTGCTGTAAAAAAAATCGCTCCTGACCGCATGAAAAAAATAGCTGAAAAAATAAGAAGTCTGCTTTAGAAGCTTGTCACAAAAAAATCCGATGGTATTTGAGGATGTGACTGAAACAGCTCAATTTCTTTGGTTGTGCCTGACGCTGTTTTTACTTCAGACACTGCAAATTTTCCCTGTGATCGTAACTGGGAAGCAGAAAACCCTACTCTGGTTGGTGCATTCAAAACCCGCACGATCATCACCTTCATATTCGAAAGGTTAAGAGTACTTTGATATGCAAAAGAATAACCTTTAAGTGCATATTCTCCGGTTGATGTTGTCAGTTTCGCACCGTTTAGAGGAGGACTGCAGGAATCAATTATCTTATTGGTAACGTTGTTGGAAAAATCAATAAGAATAAGTTCAAGCGCCGGACAACCCCCACCTCCTTCAGATTTATGATATATCGTAAGAGGATTTAAGAGATTTGATAAATCCAACGGATCAGAATAGGAGTTTGACGTAGAGGAATAACGTGAAAGATAAAACGTATATTGCTCATCCTTCTGAAGAAGCGGTGTCACAAACTCATTTTCTTCCCGCTCAACTATGTCCGCCTCGCCGGTTATCCCGGATCCGACAAATGCCTGCAAATCTTCAAGACCTACGCGGCCTTTTTTTTGAATTGCCGCTTCAAGTGCTGCTTCAGCTGCAGACAAAGCCTTTTGCGAATCCTCTTCAAGCTTGGTCATCTGTGTCTCAGTCCTTGAGTTAAAAGCAACTGTCATCACAACGGTTATTGCCGCTGCAAGCAGCATAACAGTAATAAGTAGCACCTGGCCTTTTTGAGCTTCCGGATTGTTATCGTATTGTATGTTCATTATTCTATTGTATCTGTCTCCAGTCATAGATACTAATTGATAAATACGGAAGCAAGTCAAGATATGTACTGCGATTCACTTTGATAAAAAGTGACGGAGACCGTGCGCTGTTTAAAACCCTTTTGTTCACAAAGCCAGGGGTCAACTGTATAAGGTTGCCGTTTACTTTGAGTTTGTTATCTGCATTATTATCAAGACTTCCTATGTCAATACTGTTTGCAATAAGTATCGCGTTTATCTCGGTTACCGCAGGAGCAATAATAATGGAGTCGGCAATTATTGCCAAAGATGCTCCGGTTGGCGCGATATTGCCACTGATGGTTATCGTACCGTCATCTGACAATAACACTATTTTTTTATTATTGAGCGCCGTATCACCTGCTGCTATGGAAAGAGCTTCTTCCACATAATATATTCCGTCTGCCTCTATGTCTGCTGTGCTCGTAATGGTCTTGTATTGTTTTCTTGATTTGACATAATCCATGAATTTGCCAGGTGAAAATATACTTGTCGCTTCATAATTATCACCATAATAATTATTGGCAGAAAAACCCTCAGTTGCGTTTGCTCCAAGATTAAGAGTCGTACCAGGATCTTGGTATAATACGGCTCCTGCATCCTGAATTATCAGATATTTGTTATTGGGAGGCGTTATGTTATCATCAGTTGTGTCAAATATCTGGGCGCTGTTTGGGATAATATTGTTTCTTTGAGTTTTACTGGTAAAGCTTCCTCCGTTCATCTTAAACCATGAACTCTGCGCTCCTGTTGGAAACTGAAAGTAGGTATTACGTGCTGTACTTACAGGCGGATTTGATGAAAAGTTAACTGGAATACTGGATACAGGGGCCCCATCACACGCATTTCCAGCTCGCCATTCAACCGGTGTATACCCTTCATATGTTGCTGATATAGATATGTTTTTGTTCGGATTCGCACAAGGATACCCCTGATTATCTATACTCACGGTGCAGTCATATGAGCTTTCCGTGATCGTACAGTTTGATGTCGCATCTCCATCATTTGGAACAATATTTAACGCAATATCAAGACCTGTCGGATTCACACTCATCGAACCAACACACTCTGACCCGTCTGCGGCAAAGCTCTCAACATACGTACCTTGAATATGTATTGTGGGATACAAGGTCGGAAGGGGTATAGTTGCTTGAGTAGTATTCCATCCGGATTGATTTGAAAGACTATCTCTAGCGCGTACCTGTCCATATAACGTAGTTCCGCCCGCATATGATATTCCCTCTGTCTGTGTGCTCATAGTCCTTGTACTTATCCATCCAGTATCATGTGCAACAGGACTATAGTCGCTCTCCAGTGAAATCTGTCCTTGATATGGCTCTGCAGCCAAGAGCGCGCATCCTGTATCTGCAGCTATAGGCCAACTGTATGACACAAAATACTTACCCAAGCATGCGGGGTCAGGAGTATACCCGCCAAATGATCCGACAGGCGCAACCGGCGGAGTTTTATCAATTTGTATCTGTACACCTGTTGGTATGGCTGCTGGTGTAACACATGCAACAACAGGTGTTGCAGTTGACCGTGAATATGTATTCCAATAATATGTGCCTGTTGCTAAATTGGGTGTATATGGACTACTACTTGTCCAACCACTATCGGTATGAAAAGGTGATGCCATTGTTGATGTGTTTTGCTCTACCATAAACAAGATCTGGTCGGCATTGTTGCCGTATGTTGCAGCAAGAGGTGGATTGGTGCTGCGGCAGGAAAAAGCAGTTGCAGCGCTAGTGGTACATGTTGGTGCTGTCAACACACAGTTAACTGCAGTTGAGCAGTTTTCACCTGCTCCATTTAACGCACATACTTGTACCGTATATGTGCCCCAGTTTGAAAATAAATCCGTTGTCTTTGTCCGAAGTCCGCTTGTTGCAGTTTCAGTACTTTTACCTCCACTAAACCTTAGTTCAAAGCTGTTAGTATTTCCCGCGCAGTTATATCCCCATGCCTGACCGCAAGTACTACCGGTATCATTAAAAACCCAATTTACCTGAGCATTACGCGTAATGCCAGATTGTACACAAGAGGCAGTTGGTTTAGTTTGCGGTGCCTGTGAAACACAACAAGAACGTGAATCTGTTGCACTGCATGCTCCATCCGGACTCACACAGGCAACTGTGCAATTATTTACATCGGTACAATTACAGATCCGCGTTTCTGTTCCTGTTCCGCATGATACAGAACAGGCACCATAACTCCCCCAGGATGCAGTATCGGTTGTACCCGGATTGTTGCAGCCAACCGTATTACATAGCGGAGTGGAATCAAAAAGCTTGGTAGGACCGCATGTTTGACTTTCAGTTGTTCCTGAACACTGATAATATGCAAGCCCACACCTTGCTCCTACACCACCCGGACACTCATATGGATTGATGCATGAGCCGAATGTGCAAAGTTGTCCGCATATATGCTGGCCATATACCGGATTCCTGATCGCGATAATACTCGTGAGTAATAAAAACAAAAATAAAGGAGTATAAAAAAAAGAGTATTTACGCATTGGATATGATACTTTCAGAATATCAAATAAGCTACTTTTCTGTCAAGCGGACTAGGAACCCTATTTAAAAAATGAAATTTTGGTATCATGGTTATGTGTTAACAACCTTCTGTATTGGACTATGTCTATTTATTTTCCTAATGGACGGAATAGGATTTACTGGTCTTTTCTTTTTTCAAAAAACATATCTTGAGCTTTTTCTGGTATCAATCCCTATCCTCCTGTACTTTTATGCGATGCTAAAGAATAGAACGATTAAGTTTCCTATGCGTCTTTCTCTTCTTTTCCTTAGTTTTATCGTTTTTTCGTTTATCTCTTCTTTTTTTTCCATAGATAAAACAATATCAGTTCATATGAGTTTTTATTTTTTTGCTGTTTTTCTCATATTCATCTTTGCATACAACTTTCACTCTGAAGCAAAAAAAATAATTCACGCTTTCCTGCTACTGCTTTCTCTGCCTTTCATATTAGTCTGGGTTTGTCTTTTTTTGTTAAATGACCCTGCTAATCAACAGACATATATGTCAACAGGAAGACAGCTTATTTTTCCGTTTTATCCTGGACATAACCATCTCGGAGATTTACTGGGTGCATCAATCCTACTTCTTGTCGCAGCAGTAAAAACCCACAGAAAATTCCCTATGTTAGCTCTCTTTATCTTTTTTTTTCTCATTTCCTTTTCCCGTTCAGCCTACCTTTCATTGTTTATTTGCCTTTGTTTACTTCTTTTGTATCTTTTCAAACGAAAACTTATTGATATTAAAAGGAACGGTGGTATTCTAATACTTTCTCTTCTTATTCTTATTTTTTTCTTTTTTAGCGTTGTCCATGAAGGAAAACCAATTGAACCGATCCTACAATTCCAGTCTATTTTCAACCGTACATTTTTAGGCTATAAGGGTTTTTTATCCGGAAGACCTGCATATTTTACTCAAGCATCTCAAACTATACGACATTTTCCACTATGGGGAGTGGGACCTGGCAACTTCATATATGCATCAAAGCTCTTTGCGGCTTTTGCTGAGGATGTCGTTGACAATGCTTTTAATGTATTCCTTCATTTTTTTGCGGAAATTGGTATATTTGCAGGTATCTGTTTTGTTCTGATGATGGTTCTGTTTACCATATCTGCTTTCAGACAAAAGACCATATACGCTCTGTTGTTTTTGTATTTTCTTGTTAATTTTCAGACAGATTATACTTTTACTATTCTATCGCTCTTCATACTTTTATTTATGCTGGCAGGGGTTTTTTATCACGAAAAAAAACATTTTAATGGAAGCAGTGTGTATGGAATTTTTGCGTTTATGTGTTTTACATGGATTTTCATACTTATCTCAAGCACAATACAAATACGATCAGGTAACTTTGGTTTGGCCCTTTTGCTTTATCCTCTCAATAAAGATGCATATGAAAAACAGATTGAAAAAAAACACGCTCAAGGAAATTATAATGATGCCAGAATTCTTGTAAAACGTTACTATAGCATATCTCCTTTAAGTATCCAAACTCTGTTGTTTCTTGCTAATTATTATAATGAGACATCCAGTACATCAGAAGCGCTTAGATTCTATAGACAAATATATGCAAACAACCGATACGCAGAGTTTAACACCGTTATAAAACCAATCTATCTGCTTGAAAAGGGCGCGGGTAATGAAAAAGGCGCCTCAGAAATCCTTTCTCAATTTCTTCAGGACCATGACCAATTAAAGTACGATTATGACAACTTTCGTAAGCAAGTTGTTGACTTTTGTATAGAACAAAAAGATATTCTCTGTAAGGCAAGAGGCTGGGATAAGTAAGCTTTGATATAATAAATCTGTGTTTGAGTCTATAAAGCAACTTACAACATTGTTTATTAAGTCAAGAAAAATTTGGATTATTCCTATTGTTCTTCTTCTTATCATCATCGCGCTTCTTGTCATAAGCGCTCAGATATCCCCTGTTCCTGTTTTTCTTTATCCGATTATATGAAATATATATCAAGATGGATTAAAGCCATTAATCGATTTTGTATTCTGATAGTGCTTTTTGTTTTTTATCTTGTAGGAATAGGCCTGGGACATCTGTTATACCTTCTGTTCCATCAACGTAACGAAAAAAAATCTTACTGGCAGAAAGTTATCAAACAGAATATTGATCTTACATCTCCGTATTAGCTTATATTTCTATTAATTTTAACCTTATAACTATGAATTTTCTATAAAATATGTACATTTTAGGAATTTCCGCATATTATCATGACAGTGCAGCTGTTCTTCTAAAAGATGGTAGGATCGTTTGCGGTATTGAAGAAGAACGTTTTTCACGAATTAAACATGATAATAACTTTCCCTATCAGGCAATTACATTTTGTCTGCAAAAAGCAAAACTAACCATAAATGATATCGAGGTTATTTCTTACTACGAAAAACCTCTTCTTAAGTTTGAACGGATTCTTGAAAGTTTTATTGCAACGTATCCTCATGGACTAAAACCTTTTCTAAAGGGACTCCCTGAATGGCTTGGCTTTAAGATAAAAATTGAACAAACAATACGCAAAAAACTTAATTACAAAGAAAAGGTATGTTTCACACCTCATCATATATCCCATGCCTCATCTGCTTTTTATCCCTCTCCTTATAAAGATGCGGCTATATTGACAATTGATGGGGTTGGAGAATATCAAACAACTGGTCTTTGGAAAGGGGAAGCAACAAAGATTGTTCCTCTTCAAAAAATTGATTTTCCTCACTCGATCGGTCTCCTCTATTCCACCTTTACTGGATATCTCGGATTCAAAGTGAATGAAGATGAGTATAAGCTTATGGGTCTTGCCGCATACGGACAACCCAGTTATGTAGATAAGATAAAAAAACTGATAGATATCAAAGCGGATGGGAGCTTTCAACTGGATATGCAATTTTTTTCATTCAGGGAAAGCTTCAGGATGTGGAGTGATACATTCGAAAAGATTTTTGGGAAGCCCCGAAACCCCAGAGATGAAATCCAAAAAAAACACAAAGACCTTGCATCGAGCATCCAATCTGTTACCGAAGAAATATATTTTAAAATCCTTTCCCACCTGTATTCTCTTACTGGGTATGCAAACCTTTGCATCAGTGGTGGAGTCGCGCTTAATGCACTGGCAAATGGTAAGATTCATAGAAATACACCGTTTAAAAATGTTTATATATTTGGAGCTGCAAGCGACAGTGGAACGGCGCTCGGATCTGCTCTTTATGCATATTTCAATCGTCAAACAAAACAAATAGATAGAGTTGTACGATATCCCATAAATTCATTATCACTTGGCTCATCGTACTCAAATCGAGCAATTGAGAAAATTCTTAAACAATATAAACTCCACTTTGTAAAGCTTCCTGAAAATAAATTGATTCATCAAACTGCAAAATTACTTGCAGATGGCAATATTTTGGGTTGGTTTTATAGAAAAGCTGAATTTGGACCCCGTGCTTTGGGAAATCGTTCAATCCTGTGTAAACCATCTCCCAAAAGCATGAAAACAAAGATGAACATTATAAAAAGAAGAGAACAGTTTCGGCCTTTTGCAGGTTCCATATTACAAGAAAAAGTTCATGACTATTTTAAAGTACCCGAAAAAAATCACTGGTCGCCTTATATGGTTTTTTGCTTTCCAGTAAAAAAAAATAAACGGAAAGAGCTTGCTGCGATAGTACATAAAGATCGAACCTGCCGCATCCAAACAGTTTCAAAAGAAAACGGTAGATATTATAAACTAATCAAAGAGTTTGATAAACAAACAGGGACTGCGTGTATCCTCAACACCAGCTTCAATCTTCAAGGAGAACCTATTGTACAAACACCTCAAGAAGCTCTGCAAGACTTTCTCAAGACTAAAATAGATTATCTCGTAATAGAAGATTTTCTTATTGTGAAAAATTACCGCAGTTTACTAGCTTTGTGTGAGTAAGATATTGAAAAATCTCCTCAGATATGACTCTATGGCCTTTGATATTAAAATGGTAATCATGAGGAAAGTATGTTCCTGCATCAAGATATATATTACTCAAGGTCATGAGCTTCGTACTCATATGATTTGACGCAAAATCAGAAAGTATGGATCTCGTTTGCGCATACGTCCGAAGATATTCAGGAAATATCTGATGCGTTGTAAGCAAAACCAGGTCATTTTGATAACTCCCTCGCAACTTCTCCATAAGCTTCTTCTGATATAAATACATTTGCTCCTCTCCGATCTGGCGATACATATCTTCTTGGGCTTTCTCATAATATATATATGGATTCCCTTTTTTCTTCTCTTTTGCAAGTTCTCCTGTTTGTTCCATTATGCGTCTATATTCTTCTTTTTTTGCAGTCAATATTTCGTTTATCTGGATCAAGTCTTCATTTTTGATAAACCAGATAATCAAGTCAGGCTCATATTTTTTTCCACGCAGTATATATCTTTCAACCGCATATTCGATATCGTATCCGAATACTCCCAGATTAATCACTTCAAACTTTTTGATTCTAGCACATTGCAAAGCATTAAGCTTGTCTTCCAAAAGCTCAGTCCAATTGTCTTTTGTATCAAGATACAAACCAAATGTGAATGAGTCTCCGATCGTAAGGATACGGAAGGTATCTTTTTCTTTTTTGACTGGATAATCAAAACGATCATGTAAGGTATCGCTGTTTATCGTATATTGGGCGGTAGTTGAGACTAGCTCGGTCTTGCTGTCTTTTATGGTGATATCAGGCCGTGGTTCAAAAAAGAACTTGAGACGGCTTTGCGGATTTGGTGCTATATCTTTACTTTGTATGGGGTAAGATACAAACTCATATCTATTGTTTATAAAAACAAGCAAGATTATTACAATAATAAGTCCAAATGTGATAAGACTAAGAATACGAGTTTTCTTTGTATACATGTTTCCTGTAATTATAAATAATGACAACGAGTTGTTTCAATAATGAAGCAATAGATTAATAAGAAATTGCCTCGTCATGGAGGGCTATCTTATTAAGAAAAAGTTAGACAAGGTATCAAGTTATTATCAAGAAAAAAATAAATTATCTCTTCCATCATTTTTTGATGCCCAAGTTTATTAAAATGGATATCCGGTAGAAAATACTCTTTTTGTGAATAATGAATACCAGATTGCAAAAAATAAGTTTCTTTTCTGTGTTTTGCCTTGTTTTTTACCATTTGTATGTATTTTGGATAATTATCTAAGGTGATATAGAGAAGTTTTTTGTGATAGTACTCATCTAATAAATCTAGTTGTTTCTGCTGATATGATATTATTCCATCTTTATTTAAATTCCTTATAAGATCTTCACGTGCCAGTTGCCAATTCTGATAGTAAATTCCTTTTTTCTCAAGTTCTTTATTTTCTGGAGTATTATATTTTTTAATAAGTGGCATCATACGCTCTAATATCCGTTCAAAGTCAGTAAATGTCCAAATAAGAAGATCGGGATTATATTTGTACCTCTTAACCTGTATCTCTCGACTTCATATTGCGTGTCATATGAAAAGACCCCTAGATTGATAACTTCGTATTTATTAATCTGGGAACAAAGGTAATTAGCGTTCAGTTCGTTTTCGAGTAATTCAGTCCAGTTATATTCCGTACTAATATTCTGTCCAAACGTAAATGAATCTCCAAGCGTTACTATACGATATGTCTTATCCTCCTTATTGATCTCATAATTTGTTCTCTCATTGAGAGAATCATCATTAAATGTATAAGTAACTGCATCAGGAAGCCATGCGTGGTTAAATTTGATAATAGTGTTTGGCTTCGGTTCATAAAAAAATTTTATATTACTGGAAGATTTTTGAATTGATTCTTGTTTAATCGGACTAATGGATGTCATAAGCCCCATACTGTTTTTTCTTTTTAGTAAAAAAAGGGACATAACGATCACACATATTTGAAAACCAATAATGCTAATAAATAATTTTAATCTCATTAGTTAATGATAAAATAACCTATAGATCTTTTTTTATACTTTTTCTACGTATTAATATGGTATATATTACAGAAATAAAAATTCCTGCAAAGAAAATAAATAAGTTGACTAGAAATATAGTGCAATTTTTGGATCAAAAAAGTAATTCTTATTATCATGTAGTTAATCTTAATCCTGAAACCTATATTTTTGCAATAAAAGATCCTTCCTACAAGACTATTATAAATCATGCAAATGAAATACTTATTGATGGAATAGGAATAAAAATATTGGCTAAAATTAAAGGTATACCTGCTGGTGAAAAACTCGCTGGTACTGATTTTATGCTCAAGCTCATTGCATTATCTGTAAAGAGAAAGGAAAGAGTTATGTTTCTAGGAGGATTTGGAAAAACTGCAATGAAAGCCGCAGCTCATTTTCAAGAAAAATACCCCTTTTTAAAGATCGCTAGCTTTGAGGGTGCTAAGAATATTAGAAGTAGTTCTAAACAAGAAGAGAGCTATGCTATCGAACTTATTCATAAATTTAAACCTCATTATTTGTTTGTCGCGTATGGACCTCCTTGGCAGGAAAGATGGATATATCAACACAAAGATGATTTAAGAGGTATAGTTTGTATGGGTGTAGGCGGTAGTTTTAATTTTTTTTCAAGTAAAGCCATTAGGGCTCCAGTATACGTAATCAAATCCAACTTTGAATGGTTATGGAGGTTTATTTTCGAACCCGTACGTACCCTTAAAAAAGGACCCACTTATATATATTTCGTGATATATTCCTTTTTTTTATTTCTTAGTATGCTTCCAAGCAAAATATGTTTTAGACGTAGAAAAATCACTGAGATCAAAACGTAAAACTTGAGTAAATAAAAAAAAGAAACAGTGATGTTATTAATATGGTTTTTTTTCCATTTCTTTGCTATGATTGTTTGAGGTTTAAATTTTATCTTCACTCCACTCCTGATAATGAAAAGTCTAAAATACCAATCTTCAATACTTCTCTTAATATAGTTTTTTAAACTACTATGAAAATGAACCACACAGCATCTGCTGTCATAAACTTTTATAAGACCCCTCTCAATAATTAATTTACCCATAAGAACATCTTCTCCATGATATATTGTCGCAAACTTATTTTTGATTAGAAAGCTTCTTTTATAACAGGAAAAGACATTGGATAAAGAATACCAATATATTAAATCGTTTGATATGTTTGAATCTTTTCTTCTTTTCTCATTGAAAAATACTCTTCCCTTAGTGTCTTGATGTATATCATACTGTTTGAACCATGCTTTATGCTCAAAGTATAAGTAATTCCTTACTGTCCCCTTTGGTGGAACCTCTTTTCCAAATACGGCAACAGTGTTCTTGTTGTTTAGATCTTCAATAAAATTATCTATAAAATCTACACCTATTGGATAGGCATCTTGTGATACAAAAATAATATATTTTCCCGTAGTTTTACTTACACCAAGATTTCTTATATCGCCGTGGTTAAACTCCCTTTTTTTTATATCAACGACCATTAGCTTATACGTGAAGTTGTCTATATCTATTATTTTTTCGATTTTAACATCAAAAACTGAGTTAATAATTAATACTTCTATTAAGTAATTTTTCATCATGCTCAGCTTTTGTATCTTTTTAAGAAGCTTTAATAGATTTGATTTTGGATAAAAAGTTGGTATTATGAAGGATACTGATTGTCTCTTTTTTTTCATAATCAATGTTAACTGTCTTTCTTGTTTTGGGCATCTTTCTGCTTAGATTGCCCCCATTTGGTAATACAATATTTCACACACATAATGTTGGTAGATTAATCATCCTGTGTCTCTTTTGTTTGTCTATTTTTAGAAAAAAGAAACAAGTTATCAAGTCGCTTGATTTTATTGTATTGTATTTCATCTTTGTTTCCTTTTCTATCACCCTTTCTGTCTCTATCACTGACTATATAGGTGAATATAAAGATTTGGCTGTAGGAATAGCGTTATATTATTCATATTCGAGATTCTATACAAAAGTTAGCGAACGGGTTCTTATCTCTAGTCTACTAGTTAGCGTAGTGGTAAATACTTTTATTAATTTAACATTTTATATACAAATAGAGCCTATTTATTCCTTTTTAGTTCATAATCTGTATCAGAAATATTTTACTTTAATAGATTTAAACGCATCTCGTGATAGGTTTTTTATAGAAAATATCGATTTTTTTATTTTTCCTTTTTTATTTTCTCTTTTTTTTTCAAGAAAAACCGGATATGTTAAAAAAACCCTTCTGATGCTTTTCATTGGTCTTCTTTTGTTTCAATTTATGATATCGGGTTTTAGATCTCTTTTGGTTCTTGGACTGTTGGCAATAATAATCCCTCTACTTATCACAAAGAACGTTCGACTTAAACTCGCATTACTATTTATATCAATTCTTGCACCTCTTGTTTTGTTAGTCTATAGCACACCATATTTTCATAATAACTCTATCAATAGAGTAATTAACCCTCAAGAACAAGACGTTCGCTCCGCCACATCAAGGCTATCTCTGCTTAAAAATGCCTTTGATATATTTAAATCTTCTCCATTAAATGGAATTGGATTTGGCAATATTATATATTACTCTGAAGCTAAACTAAGCGAAAAGTATAATAATCCACTATATAAATATACTTATATTCACCCTCATAATATACTTTTTGAATTACTTGCTGAGGTTGGAGTAATGGGTCTCTTATCATATCTTATAATGATGGGTTATTTCCTTTTTACAGATCTCTATCGTAACAAACATTCTACATATTTAAAAATAGGGTTTTGGATGCTGTTTCTGTCTTCGTTAGTGAATCCATCATCAGTAATACAATTCCAAAGCACATTTTGGGTCTTAAGATCTCTTATTGACGCACAATCAAACACAAATAATTGATTTAATTATCACTATTTTGAAAGAAGACCTTTCATAAGACCAAACCATGCTATTTTTCGCTCTACCTCATCATCAAATAATGTAGGATCTGCATCTGTACTATAACCAAACTGTTCTTCATTTCTTTCAAAAGGAGAAAATTGATCACCAATAGTTAAAACGTTAATTTCCTGACAAACATCGTCTAGCTCTTCATTTGCCCGTCTTATCCCCCGAGCAAGCATTTCATAAATATCGGCTTGTTGTTTAAGTCGATTACCTCCAACGAGAGCTTTTATATTGACGTTAAGTTCTGTAATAATTACTGGTTTATGATAAGTCTCATAATAATGTTTTATTCTTTCATATATCATCTGATCCCAACCTTCGGGTGGTACATACCCCGCATCGACAATAAGTTGGATCCCGATCACATCAATATCAGACCCAAATCGATCAAGGGCTTCTGTGAACCTAGTGTTACTACTTCCGTTATATGAGTCACTACCATGATTTAAAGTATCGCTTAGAATAAGTTTTCTATTAGGATTCCCGGTTTTGATAATTGCATTTAAATCGTGCATGAAAAGCGCTTGTTCTTCAACTGTTCCAAGATTCTTAAGGAAGGCTGGGGTTAATTCGTTTACTGTAAACATCGTCACCTTAGGATATGCTGAAACGGTCTCAGACGCATGTTCTAATAACGCCTTTCTGAGAGCTTCTCCAGTTAAACTATTTACATTATCTGGTAAATCTGTTTCCCAAATTAACGGATGCATCAATATATTGCCGGTATTATAGCTTGTAGCCGTTTTATAATCATCGTCTACTCCCGCGCTCCCCCATGCGTCTACATCTTTCCAACTGTTATATACGGAAGGGGATCCAAAAAACTGTCTCTGAGCTTCTTTTAGTCTACTATAATACTCACGAGACCCATACCCTCCAACAAATGCACCCAGATTTATACCGGTTACATTTTTTGTATTCTGGCCAGTTATTTCTTCCCAGTTTCCCCCTTCAACTTTTATCATCAAAGGATATCCATCCTGTGTAGAGGCAATTTCATATTTCATTCCATCCTTTCCAATTGCTTCATATGTTTGGAGTTCTTGTAAAATAGCTTCTGAGGTAGTGACTATACCAGCTTTTTCCAAAACACCAACATATGTTTCTACAGCCTTTTGGGTTGAACGAAGACTTTCAACAGTGCGTGTTGCTGTTGGGGATGGTTCTGAAGTTGGCAACAAAGTTGCTTCTGTAGTTACTGTAACTTCTTGAGTTGGAGTTTGTGCTTCTGTTGTAACAGTTGGGGCGGGTGCGGTTGGACTGACAACCATTTGGGTTCCGTCTGGAAGAGCTATAGTAGTTGGCTCTTGGGATGGTATTGGTGATCCAGCGGGTGTAAGTATTTTAGCTTGTGCTGTTTGTGTTGCTTGTGCATCGTCTGTTGCGATTGCTGCAGCATCTCCTGTCTGTGCGGTGGGAGCTCTATCTTGAGCTTCAACTCCACCATCACAACCAGTCGCAAGTACAGCTACAGCAAAAAGACCTCCAAAGCTAGGAGCTATACGGGCAAGTTCAACAGGTGTAACTCCGTCCCCATCAACTGGTCCAAGCGTCCCTGTGTTTACAACCGTACATCTTTCTCCTCTTTGTAAAGGCATATAGGGATATTATCTTATAATAATGTCATTTTGTCAAGTTTACCCCTTTATTCATTCTCTCTTTCTTTTTTAATTTTGTCAACAAGTTGAAATATTCGTGCCTGGAATATGGTCTTCTTTTCCTTTAATTGGATTTGAGAATACAAAGGATCAGCCATAAAAGCTAAGAACTCATGGTCGATTAAGACAAGTAAGTCTGCCCATCCTGCTCTTATTTCTTTAAGATCTGAGGTGCGAACACCTTCTAAAAAAACATCTTTCCATTGATCAAGTCTTTCATCACGAAAAAGCGTACCCATGAGCTGACGTGACATGTCTTCTTCTGATCGCCTTAGATGTAATATATATTCATGTAGAAGCTTTTCCATTGCGTCCTGCTCTCCTTTGATCGCTTCATCCCATAGATTATCAATGCGCCTAACCTGATCATGATGGAGTTTGCTAGCGGATCTCTGAAATAAACCTTCAGGTCGATGAAATAAATAATAATTTTTGATTGGCTCAAAATCCTCAGGAGTCAACAAAAGAAACCGATCGCCTGGCATATCTCCACGCAATGCCCTTTGAAGGGCTTGGTTTAATGCTCGCTCTGTCGGTAACATACCACAAACAACGTTTTCTAGCCCACCGCTGTCTTTTGCTAACCTTGGTATTGTTACATCAACATCTCTATGCGCCATCCAAGTTGTGACTATCGTTTGGCCAGTCTCTCCTGCTCTTACCGCATGATCCAAAGCACTTTCTCTTTCAAGCACTTCTTTACCTGTTACCAAATTTACCCAAGGAGCTTTTTGTTGCACACGTTGGGCTGGATCAAGATCAGGAACAATAAAAAGACCAACTCTTCCCGAGTTTTTTATTTCTGTTGCTCGTTTTGCAAGCTCAACCTCCCGCAAATGATCTGATCTAAAAAACTGCACTTGTGCTATACCACCATCAAGACACCGAAGTCTAATGCTATGTTCCTTTGGGTTTCTTATGTTCTCCGGTGTCGGTATATGTCTACTGACAACAACAGTTTCAGCGTCATACAAATCAGACAAGGTCGAAGCAGCAGGAAGAACCGAACCAGAACTCATCCGTAACGTTCCATAACGTTGAAGTAAGGTCGGAATCGTTATACGGTCTGTTGTATGAGAAATACTTATTTGAGGGGCTGTTTTTGCCAATGCTCTCTGTAAAAGATCGGCGGTAAGTGGTTGTTCTGCTAGGCTTAATTCCGAAACAAAACCTTTTTTCTGCCAGAGGTTTTGTAGTTGAAGAAACACATGTGCCATGTCGTGCATCTGGTGCCTTTCAAGAGGAAATCCATATGCATCTAGTAAAACCGGTCTTTGTCCTTGTAAGTAATCAACACCGGGAACTGCTCCGAAAAGTACTTCTACTGCAGCATCCACTACATGGTGGTTATGGACTATCCACCCGATTGCTTCCTTCATTGGCCCTCTGTTTTCAGGAGAAAAAACTGAAAGAGCTTTGTCCTTTGTTTCTTCGGATAGCTCTGAATCTGCTTTGATAAATACTTGTATTGCTTTCCAAAGCTTATCCTGTCTGTCATCTTGCAGTATTTGTCGCATCCTGTCTTTCATATATGGAAGCGCGTAGCCTTTTTCGATTAAAGCTTTAATCCTATCTGCATTTTGCTTGTCTGAAAATACATATCTTTTTTCCATATCCGAAACGATGGTTGTGGCGGAATGAGAATCTATCAAGTCGAGAGCCCCAAACGAAGGAAACAAAGCGTCAAAACACTTATCAACAGCTGCTTCTTCTCGCCCTTCTTCATATCCGAACTGTTCGCGTACTGCCTGAATCGCAACGTTGGTGGATTTATCAATAAGCTTGTCGCCTAGCACAAGTGTATGACCGCTCATCTCATAATCAAATTCCTCTCCTTGCCCCCTTTTAAAATACCCTGCTCTTTTTGCCTCGGAAAGATTTGCCCATATATTAACAGTGAGATTGTGAGCTTGTTGTCTTTTCTCCGTATCTTTCCATGGAGGACCGCTTCCTAGGTGACTTTCAAGCCCCAACATAGCAAAAATACTGCCCCATGCCTCACCCCCTCTTGCTTCTTCGCTTATAACAAACGGAGTACGTGCTATATCCAGAGCTGTTTCGTCTGCTTCTGCAATAAGTCCGGTTCTTGTAGATAAATCAGGCTGACCAGATTGTTGTGTTGCGCCAATTTGCCTGTCAGAAAGCCAATCAAAAGCAAGCCTCTCTCGGTCAACAAATACTATATCTGAGGACCATGCTTGCTTGCTTCCATGTCTACCTGGTCGCTCCACCACTGTTTTTTTTCTCGGCAGCATAGCAGACATCGGCTCTGTTAGTTGTCCCGGGCGGAGAATCGGATTTGTAGATATGTGGACAGGATGTGTCACAACATATTCTTCACCCTTTTCTTGGTAGACATAATTTCTCATACCTCCGGCAAAATCGGGCACTTGTCTTATCTGTCCTTTTTCATCAACATAATCATGAAACACCTTCCGTTGTTCTTCTGGTATACGGATTAAAACTCCGGTATTTACTCCAAAAAAATCGTAGTAAAACTCACCCATTTGCCTAGCATGATTTAAAGCTGAATTATAATTTGGCTCAACAACATGCACCTTTTCTCCTCTTAAAGACAATAGAGGAGCTGCTAAACCGAATCCGATAGTTTTTCCTTCTCCTGTCGGTAGCTCAATGGCCCTGGATTGTTTTTCGAGTGATCCAAAATCATATGCTCCTTTATTAAGAAGAACAAGTACCGTATAGTAAAGTTGGTTGTCTCGAATAAAAAAATCCTTTTTTCCCAGTTTTTTCACATGTTCTTCGTATCCTGCAGCAGCAAGAGCGACTGCTCTCTCAGTCCATTCAAGCTCTTCCTTTCCTCCCTTTGGAATACTTTCCCAATCTCCTCTTAAGTTTGCTATTTCTAGATTTTTCACCCAAGTATCCTCGCCAATCCCTTCAATCTTGTTGCGATAGTCTTTTCTCAAATCGTGTATCCTTTTTAGAGAGGTCGTTGCAAAGATTTGCTCAAAACCTTCTGATCTGTCTAATGTTGCAGCTTGTCCAAAATAACCCTCAGTCATATATCTTTGTAGCCATGGTCCTTCTTGAGAAAAGGGGTCATATACTTTATCAGCATAATGAAGTGCTGTCTCTTGAACCGCTGTCATATGTTAATGATAGCAGATACTGTACGCATTACTCTATCTTCGCCACGACAAAATCAGTAAAAATGAAGTTGGACGTACCGATGTTTATGCCTTTTCCAGGAACGATAGGTTGCTCCTCAGCATATACAAATTGGTTGTCAGCCGCCTTTCCTTTTAAACGAAGTTGTACGGAGATATACTTTCTGTTGTCATTGCTGATTGCAGGTAGGTTTCCGTATAGATCGTCGCTTAAGGAAAGTGTATCTATTGCTTGTTTGTTTACAACCTGTAATGTTTCTGTTTCTCCGTTAAAGAATTTGTCGCCTGCCATTATAGCATCATATTCCCATGGATATGCATTTTTTTTTGTTATCGTAACTAATTTCTCGGTATATATCTCTTTTTGTTCTTTTTCATAAAGGTTGATGACTGTACCTGAAAACTGGACTGTATCAAACTCAAAATCAATGGGTGCCCCAACCCCAATTGTTGTTCTTTTAAAATTATACTTTCCAGCTTTTCCGACTTTTGATACCTTTAGTTTTACCTCAACATACACATCATACTGTCCGCTACCCCACCATGGATAATAAGTTACTTTCATGATCTTTGCAATCGGCTTTCCCGCCAGATCTTTTTCATCATTGGCCTTCTTTATTGCTTCAATAAACCACATACTTGGTTTTTGCGTATTTGCCCACCACAAGCCCTGTCCTACTTTTATTTTTGCGTATATATAGGTTGGTTTGGTAAAAAAAAGTTTATACACCGACACTATACCGACAAATCCTATTGCAAGGATGAAAATCAAAATGAAATAATTATTTATTGCAAACTGTAGGTACTTATTTAAGATTTTTTTGGGAATCATATTTATCTGGTTTATTATACAGTAAAACAAAATCAAAAAAAATATTTTATAATACGTTATTCTTCAAGGAGCAATGAAAAGAAAAAGTATTAACAAACAGTTGATTATCCAGAAGTTGGGTAATAAGACGGTGATTTTTGACAGTAAAAAATCAGTTCTTTTTACTCTCAATGAAACAGCTTCTTATGTTTTTCAAAAAATAAGATCAAAAACTCCTCAAAAAAAACTTATGTCCCTTTTCGCTAAAAAATACGCAATCACGGAAAAACAAGCGGATAAAGATATTGAGACATGTATTGCTGACATGAAAAAGAAAAAAATACTTGTCTTGCAGTAATTGCACATGCTCAAACACCTTGTTGATAAAATAACTAAAAAAGGGTCTTTTTCCATGAAAGCTGTCGGCACGAGCATGCTTCCCCTTCTTCAACCTGAAGACATCATTCAATACCGCAAGGTTGCGTTTGAGAACATCCGGGAAAACGACATCCTTCTGGTGAAAAAAAAATCCCTCATGTTCACACATCGTGTCATATATAAAACTCCCACATACCTTGTCACGAAAGGAGATAACAATATTCTCTCAGATGGTAATATTTATCCCCGTCATATCCTGGCAAAAGCTTATCAAATAAAAAGGAAAAATATGATCATAAATATTACGGACTTATTTTTAACACAGTCTTTTATGTATTTAACAGAAATAAATAAAGTTGTTGCGGTTTACAAAAAAGCCGGTCTTGACTTTCTCATCTTGAAAGGTTTACCCCTTCACTTGTATTATGAAAAGGGTCAATATCCAAAACGGATGTATGCTGATTGTGACATACTTGTAGATATACAAAAAGCCGATAAAGCCCACCGACTTCTCCTTAAACTGGGATATACAAAATCAACACGTTTTTTTTCAGAAAACTTTAAAAGATTAAAAAATAAGAAGATTGAAGACACATATGTAAAAAAAGTCGCAGGATTTCCAGTTGTTTTTGACCTGCACTATGAGGTTGTTTTCATGATGACACAGCTTGGTAAACTTGATTCTTTATATCCTCAAGCTTCAATTGAGTCGCTTACACGCTTATTTTTACAGGAAAAAGTAGAGATCGTGATAGATAATAAGAAGTATCCAATCTTGTCTCAAAAACACCTATTTCTCTATTTAGCCCTTCATTTTTTCCACCACAACTACCTCGGGGTGTTTCGACTATCGTTGATAAACTCAATAATCCGCAATACTAAAATAAAACACAGTATGTATAAAGATATGACGCATATAATCGACAAATACAGACTTAATGGTTACATATACCCCGTGTTTGTTTTACTACGGAAATATTTCCAAACACCTATTCCACAGGATTTTATTGATATGATAAAACCTCACAAAGCACAACAAATATATGCCCGACAATTCTTCACTTCTAATATTTTTAATGATGAAACACATATTCAGGGGAGTATACATCGTTTTAAACATCTGTTTTTTTTATCACCAGGTCATATATTGAAGAAAGGTCTTATTTTTTTTTATCCCACAGTTATCTATTCTTGTTTTTGGATTTTGCAAAAAAAATTTGCGTCTTATGCTTTTCCCCATCACAAAAAATAGGCTACTCAATTCTTTCAAAATAGGCCTTTAGTATTTCTCGAGCAATAGGCGCTGCAACATCAGACCCCTGACCACCTTCTTCAACTAATACAGTTACCATTATTTCCGGGTCATCAAAAGGCGCAAAAACAGTAAACCAGGCATGCGGAGCTGTTGATTCTCCATGAGACTCTGCCGTACCGGTCTTGCACGCGGTCTGAATTTGTTTTGAGTAAGATGGCTGACGCTTTATGGCAGCTTCAACCGATGCTTTTTTCTCATCGGGGGTCTTGGCGAGCGTTTGTTGGATAAGCGTATGGTTAAGGACACTGAAATTGAAAAGCGGCCAGCCGGTGCCTCCTGGACTGCATGCCTCCTTCATGCCTTCACGTATGGTATCAAGCGTATGCCGAGAAACCGGTACTTGTTTGCATTCGGCAGGCGCATCTTTGATAAGATGCGGATTACAAAGATATCCGTTATTTGCAAACGGTAGGACTCCAAACGCGATCTGCAAGGGTGACACCAATGTATAACCCTGACCGATTGATGTATTATAGGTATCTCCCAAATACCACCTCTCCTTCAGTGCCTCTTCTTTCCAAAATGGAGAGGGAATAAGCCCTTCAACTTCCTGAAAACCTATTCCTGTTTTTTTCGTTAATCCAAATGTGCCTGCCCATTTTTTTATACCTTCTGGTCCCAGTTTTTCACCTGCTTTATAAAAATAAATATCATTTGATCTACGCAAGGCTTTTATCATATCAACCGGTCCTTCGGTTTTGCCGTACTGAAGAAAGTACCAGTTGCCAAACGATAAAGAGCCCGCCTTTATGCTTCCTGTATCTTCAATGATGTCCTTTACGGTCATTTTCTTTTCCTCAAGGACTCCGCTTGCGACAAAAAGCTTAAATATGGAGCCTGGTGGATATGATGCTTCGGTAAGCCTGTTAAAAAGAGGTTTGTCATCTGCCGTAAAATAATCCATTACGCTTTTATCTCCATCCTCAAATTTCTGAGGATCAAAGGATGGGGATGATGCAAAGACAAGTACCTCGCCTGTTTTGGGTGAAAGTGCAACAACTGCGGCACGCTGCCTCTGAATTGCCTCATAAGCAACTCTTTGAAGATCCAGGTCAACGGCCAGCTTGACTGTCTTTCCGGTGATGGGCGGTATGACGGTAATGGTTTTCAAATACTTACCGCGAGCATCCACCTCAACAAGTTTTTTACCTGCCACTCCCCGCAGATCACATTCAAAAAGCTGCTCAAGGCCCTTTTTACCTACCCTGTCCCCCAGTTGAAGTTTGTTTGTGCAATTGTCAGCAGAAAGATCTGCCTTATCTGCAATTTGCCGGTATCCCACCAGGTGGGCCGCTTCTTCTTTGGCGCGGTATACCCGTCTTGATGAAATCCTATCCGCAATTTTATTGATATCTGCTTCTTGATTTTCGGCAAGTACAAATCCCTTCCTGTCAAGAATTGTGCCTCTTTTTGCTTCAATTACCAATTCACGCAAACGATTCTCCTCGGAAAGCCGAAGATAATACCCGCCTTTTACTATATTGAGTTGAAACAATCGAAGTGACAGGATAAGAAAAGAAAAACCCATGAAAAGTAAAAATACATAGAGTAATACCGCGTTGTGTATCTGCGGTGGATTTCCAAAGCGTACGTTACCCTGATCGCCCTGCCTGACAAATCGGATTTTTTTGGAAAATAATGGCTTCATTTCTTCGTCACCAATTATATACGGATCTTTATCTCATGTGTGGCTGAATTATATCGAAACAAAGTATAAATACGGTTTTTTTAGTATAATTAAATGTTTCATCTCTTATGTCAACCGTTGATTTGATTTTTTCCTTTTAAACTTTAACCTTTTTTACCGTATGTATAAAATAGTTCTAGTACGTCATGGTCTTACGGAGTGGTCAACAAGATTTACCGGCTGGACAGATATCGATGTTGTCCCCCAGGGAATTGCCGACACAAAGAAATATGCAAAAAGACTACACGAGCTTGGTTATGTATTTGATCTTGCTTACACCTCATATCTGAAGCGTGCGATTCGTACTCTCTGGACCGTATTGGATGAATTGGATCTGCTCTGGATCCCGATGATCAAAGACTGGCGTATGAATGAACGCCACTATGGAGCGCTCCAAGGCCTCAATAAAGCGGAGACTGCCGAAAAGTATGGTTCTGAACAAGTAAACATATGGCGAAGAAGCTATGATACGCCCCCGCCAGCGCTTGACCTTGCAGATCCGCGTCATCCGAAAAACGATCCAAAATATAAACAGCTTGATATCCACAAACTGCCTGTTGGTGAGTCGCTTAAAGATACGATCAACCGCTTTATTCCCTATTGGAAGAGTGCAGTTGAACCTGAGATAAAAAAAGGAAATAAAATCATCCTTTCTCTTCACAGCAACACCCTCCGGGCACTCGTTAAATATCTGGACAATCTATCCGACACCGAGATAATGGGCGTCAATATACCTTATTGTATTCCTCTTGTATATGAGCTGGGTGAAGACCTAAAAGCAAACAAACACTATTATCTGGCCGGTGATGATGAAGTCAAACAAGTCGTAGACAGTATAAAAAACCAGGCAAAACGTTAAAACTTGAGTTTGTTCCTTATGCTCATAATGCCCTCTTTGCTCGAACTCACTCCTCAAGCCCTATCAAATCAGATTATACGGATTTCTTCCTTTTTTTCCTCTTTTCAAATTGATGTGGTAGACGGAAAATTCGCACCAAATAAAACAACGAATACAGCAGAGATCACTGCATACTTTACACAAAATCCGCCCAATTATGCTTACCCTGTTTTGGACCTACACTGCATGGTCAATGATTACTTCAAAGAATTAGAGCATATCAAAGCCTTAAGTAAAATAGTTCCTGTCCGAAATATTCTTCTTCATGCATCATTGCAACCTGATTATGCTGACTTATCATCCTCCTTCCCTAACTTTACCTTTGGAATGGTGTTAAATATTGAAGACGATGTCTCAAGGTTTATAACTTCCTCAATTATCAAAATCGTTCCTGTTATTCAAATAATGACAGTTAATGTTGGATTTCAAGAAGGCACTTTTGTACCACTTGCGTTAAATAAAATAGAACATTTGAGAAAAATAGGATATAAGGGTGAAATTTTTCTTGACGGTGGAATTAACGAAGAGACATTACCTATTATTTTATCCCAGAAATACCTGCCCTCTACTTTATGTGTCGGAAGTTATCTTACAAAAAGTACCGATTTGGTAAAATCGGTTTCTTTTCTGAAAAATATCCTGTCTGAATTTTCAGACATCAAGGAACAAGGAGTCTAAAAAGAGAAGGTTTTTGAATCAAGGACTGAACATCTCCCCATCCTGCTCTCCCGTCCATGTTAAAGTCAAAGGGCAGCATTTTTTTTAATTTCACCATATTGTTTTCCTTTTTAAATCTGACATAGGATTGTCTGGGCAAATAGTATTTTTTCAGTACAACCAAACGATATGTTTTGCCTAGTACAACATTCTGCACCTCATCGATTTTTATTGTGTCTTTTTGCAGCTTAAAACCACTTTTCTTATATACTACTTCCTCTGCGTCGTTAAAGATCTGGACTTCGTAGTCGTTACCCGATGATATAATCTTGGGAAGAAGTGAAAGCCGAATCTCAAGAGAAGGTAGGGGAAATACAGTAAAATTCCAAGGATCAGTTTCAGCCAAAATTCTGTCGTTTTTTGTAAGTGCGATGACTGTCTTGTGAGCGCCTATTTGATTCGTAGTCTTTAGGTAAAACGAGACATTTGTTTCCTGAAATGGTTTTAGGTTTTTTATATCAGAAAAAAGATAATCAAAGGGGGCTCCCTGACTGTTTAATATCGACAACTTATACCCTTCATCTTCATCCCAGATGGCCTGCCCCGTATTTTTTAATTTCAAAGTAAACCGGTAATTTGAGTTTGCCACAAATTCACCGGGAAGATTATGTTCTAATGTACCCTGTTCAATAATTACAGGTTCACCTTTTTCTTTGGGTATAGTCTGTACTTCGTAATAATGAGGATAATATGCGTCCTCTCCTTGCTTTTTCCATGAAAACCCTAAAAAGGGCTGAGTCTGGTAATCAAAAACAAAGGGCGTCACAGCAACAACCCTTTCATCACTTGTCCAGACTTTATCATATGCCAGCCTATAATTTTGTGCTATAGTATTTTGGCAAGTAATAGCTGATAAGATACAGTTGTTTATCCATCCGGTCTCTGTGATAAAAACAGGTAGTTCTTTTGATATTCCTTGTTTTTTTATCACTGAAAGTTCCCAGTCATATCCATAGATACTTTTTCTTCCGCGATCCCACGGGGATCCCGAAAAACCAGGGTTTGGATATGAATGCGAAGCAAGTCCATCAATATTGTCAAATAGGGTCTTTTCAGAAGAAAGCATTTGTTGGATAAATTTTTCCTCATCTTCATACTGAGTAGGGTAAGACGGAGCTGATGCATCAAAACCAGCAAGCATAATAAAAAAATCGCGGTTTCTTTCTTTAAGCTTTTCTGCAAAATAACGCGCTACCTGTGCATAATTTTCCGGATCAACCTCGCCCCCCCATTCCGCCGCGTGATTTGGTTCATTAAAAAGTACAATATAACGCTCCTTGACAACCCAGTTCAACGAATCAAGAAAATCAATCCAGCCATCTACATCTTCCTTCTCTGGCCTTTCCCAGACTTGCCCCACAGGCTTTGTGGCAAGTCGGATAATGGGTATCAGGCGATACTTACGAAGCTGGTCCAGAATCTCCTGCCATTTGTATCTGTCGCGATCATTTTCCTGAATGACAAGGGTAACATACCCATAATTTCCTCCGTTTGAATTGACAAGCTCTGACGCTTTTTGGATATGCTCAGCAGAAGGTTGCAATAATGATATACCAAACTTATTATTCAAATTATTTGGAACTGCACACACCTGATAAGCCGATACAACAAAAAGAATCGCCGCAAGTATAAATGATTTTTCAAGCTTCATATGATGAAGTATTATAGCAAGATTTAATCTCCTGATTTTTGCCCAACACCCTCATACACCATACGCGATATGGTGGCAATAACTCCTGCAAGCCTGTCCCAATCGTCTCCCCTTGTCATAATACACACGAGGTACGGCTTGTTTGGAAAATAAACAATTCCGCAATCATGAAGCTGCTTGATGCCGTTTTCTTCCCGCTCGCCGAATTTATGAGATACTATAATTGACTGGGGGACACCAACCACAATTCCTTTGTTGTATTGTGTTTGTGATAAAAGCTCAAGCGCTTGTTCAGACATGGATTTATTCAGATATGATGCGTTAAATAATATACGGAAAAAAGCCGCGTAGTTTTTAACCGTCATAAAATCATTAATACTTACTACACCGGGAATGTTCATACCAAAATCCTTATAAACCCTGTCCAAATCGTCATTTGGTGTATGGGTTATAAGAAGATTTTTTGCCTGATTGTTTGAATAGACTATCATGTAACGCGCCAAATCTGAAATTGTGTATTCCGCTCCCTCGGTTAACGAATTTGCCGGTGTAATGTTTTGCAACACACCGTCTTCTATGCGTATATTGGGTATTTTTTTTAACAAGATTCCCGGATCTTTTTCTGCAGATTTGAAAACAGCAATAAGAATAGGTACTTTTAAAAGGCTTGCCGGTGTAAAAGCTTCTTTTTCATTAATACCAAACACAGGCCCGTTGTATAAATCGCGGAAATAAACCGAGATATGCGTAACATCCGCTTGTTCATATTGATCTTCGATATAATCTTCGATTTTTTGCTTCAGGCTGATAATATCTCCCTGAAGAACAGAGCTTCCCACCTCATAATCAAGAAGCGGACTTATATATTTATATCCTTTTTCCCGAATCTCAACCCTTGAATCTTCGTGCGGGGCTGTGTTTTTGCCGACTAGAAAACCCAGAAAAAACAGAGTAGGTATCAGGAGGATTCCTAAGATCTTTTTATATTTAACAAGACTAAGGTACGGCATGTTCTTTTAAGATGGTATGTATAAGTATACAATATCCTTTTATACAATTAAATGTGTTGTTTTCCTTGTTTCAATGTCAAACCAAATAATATTGCCGGCACAACTGCGCATAATGCAAAAAACGCAGATACATAAAAAGTGGCTGTTATACCGTATTTATCTGCTACTCTTCCATAAACCAAAGGCGCAGTAACTGTGCCGATGCTTGCTATAAATCCAAGAAGTGCAACAGCTTTCTCATAACGTCCATGGTCGGCTATAGACTCTATCGCCATGGTTGCTCTTGCTGGAACAGTTCCCTTTGTCAAAAAACCAAGGACAATGGAAAGTAATATGATAACCCATAAAGAAGATGACACGGTCAATAGTAGAATGAAGCCCGCCATAAGTATTTCCGCCAAAATGAAGGTTTTTACTCCTCCAAATCTATCTGTTATACGGCCAATTACAGATTTTCCCAAAAAGTTACCGATAAAATATGAGGCAGCAAAAGATCCCAGAACCGCCGGGTCAATTCCCTTATGTATTAAAAGAAAGGGTAAAAAAATAAAAAGAGACGTACTGGCTGCGTTGTCAAGCAGACCAACCAAGCAGGCCAACATGTATCTCCTGTTTAGCAAAAGATCCCTCAGGGTCACTTTGGTTGGAAGTTCTTCTTTTACCTGCATTTGAGCTTTTGTTCGTTTAAAAAAAAGATAAAAGAAAAAAATAAATACAAATATGGTGACCGAGTAAATAAACGAAGTCAACCTCCATCCGATTTTTACTACCAAAAACGTTACAACGGTCGACAGTCCAATCCTTCCTATATCCCCAATTGCAGTGAAATCCCCAAAACTTCGACCAATGCTGCTCTTGTGAGACCACTTGGCAATCAGCACAAAAGCTATTGGGTGAAATATGGCAAAACCCATACCTGCCAAAACATAAAAAACAAGTAAGAGCTCATATGAGGGAACAAACATCATAAAAAAGAAACTAAGCGCATACATCACCATTGCACAAAGCAGTATTTTGATGCCGTTTATTTTTTCACCCATATATCCTGCAGGTAGTGCAAAGAGGGTTTCAAACAGGAAAAAGAGCGTTCCCAAGCCGCCTATTTGAGTAAGACTAATTGAAAACTCTTTTGCAATAAAAGGTAACAAAAGAAGAAGACTTGCCTGATACCCGTCGTTCAAGATATGAAGTACTTTTAGAAAGAAAATATATCTGGATTGTACTGTCGTTTTCAAAGTAAGGACGAATGTTGCTGTTAATTAATTAAGAGCCTCTTCTGTACTTGTGGATCTTATACCAATCTACGCAAACGTTGATATAATTTTATCATAAAATTAAGGCAGTTATCAGGAAGATTTATGCAGTCGTTTGCCAACTTGTTTGATTTGCCCCACCATAAAAGCAGGCGCTTAGCTGCTCTTTACGTAGTTGCGCTCATAAGGACTTTTGTATTCCTTCTTTTAGGCTTGTTTCTGCCGATTCTTTTATTCAAACTCTTTCTAAATCAGGGTCACAATGAAAATAATGCATTGCTGCTGGTTATCCTTGTATTCTTAACCCACATAATAGTAAACGGATTGTTGATCATACCTGTATCAAAGATAAACATGCGTTTTGGAACAAAAACCGGCTTTTTTATAAGTCAGTCTCTGGTAATCATATTTCTTTTTATATTGTTTTTTTCGCAGAACGCTTTTCTTATCTTTATTAATTTTATGTTATGGGGTGTTGCGGCGGTTTTTTATTGGGTTTCCTATCATACATTTTTTTTGGAAGTAGGAAACAAAAAAAGGTTCGGCGAAGAACTGGGTCTTCTGGAAATGCTTGGGATTTTCTCTGGATCTGTTGCTCCTGTTTTTGCCGGTCTGGTAATAATGTCTTTTGGATTTGCTGGTCTTTTTTTTCTCTGTATTCTTCTTACTTTTGTTTCAATGTTTGTCTTGTATTATATGCGAGATACTGAAAAACTTGAGTCAGCAAGCATCCTTTACATTAGAAAAGAAATCGTAAGTAAGAAGCGGGATTTCATATCGTTTATTGGCGCTGGAGGTGTTGAAATTATATATTCGGTTGCATGGCCACTGCTTCTGTTTAACGTTTTTGAAGACTATCTTAAAATCGGAACAGTTGCATCACTTGTTGTTTTAACCTCGGTGTTGAGTACGTTTATTTCAGGAAAACTAAGCGACCGTCTTGAAAAAAACAAGATAGAAAAAATCGGATCAGCCAGTGTAGCTGTTACATTTGTGACGCGTATTTTTTTTCAAACACCCGCTTCTGTATATATTATAGATTCTCTTTATAAGATTTTTTCTAATTTGTTTTATTTGCCTCTCAATGCGCTGGCATACTATCACGCAGTCGATGGAAATAAGACTAAATATGTGGTGTTCCGCGAAATTGGATATCGTACGGGCAATATTCTTGGTCTACTTGCTTTTCTATTGGTGTTGTGTATCAAGATTCCCTTTTGGTGGGTTTTTATTTTTGCGGCATTATTTTCCCTACTTCCTATGGTGATCAATGAAGCTTGAAAAATCAGTCGGAGTGGCCGGACTTGAACCGGCGACCTTACGCACCCCATGCGTACGTTCTAGCCATCTGAACTACACTCCGATCTATTTTTCAACGCGCCATGCCTTACCTTATACCAGAAATTTCTGTGCAACTTCCAGTATAAACGATCTGAGATATCCTATTATATGAACTTGGCTCGTTAAACCTATGTTTAGTTTAATCTATTGTATCAAAGATATGTTTAAGCGGTAGTACGCTTTGTTCACAGATTGTTTATAATGATTACAAAAAATAATATAATATCATGTTGTATGAAAAACAGAATTGATAATAAGCTGCTTCTTACCGTTTTTTGTATCGGTGCAGTCATCATGATGCTTGAGCTTATCGCTTCACGCATAATGGCCCCATATTTCGGAACGAGTTTCATCGTCTGGACGAATATTCTAGCGGTCGTACTGGGAAGTCTGAGTGTGGGTTATTGGTTGGGTGGAAAAAAAAGCATGTACGATCCTTCTTTTATTTATCTAAGCTTGTTGATATTTCTATCCGGGATTTTTATCTTTTTCATTGCATTGGGAAAAGAAATTATATTGTATATTTCGTCTTCACTTGTCAGCGATATATCGTTGGGAAGTTTGTTTGGCACCCTAATATTGCTTGCCCCGCTTAATATCGTGCTGGGCATGATTACTCCTTATTCTGCCGGCTTATCAAAACAACACAATTCACAGATGGGGGTTTTTATTGGAGCCCTATATGCGGTAGGAACCCTGGGAAGTATTGTCGGAGTGTATGTTCTTGGATATATTTTTTTACCCCTTGTCGGTCACACTGTAATTTTGTATGGAATGTCGTTATTGTTGTTTTTTTTATCACTTTTCATATACCGAAATACGTGGGTTTTTATCCGGCTGTTTATCATAGCTGGAGCCCTTGTGTTTTGTATTGTGCACAGCGCTTCAAAACAAAAAAAAACCGTTCTTATTGATCTTGACACCATGTATAATCGGACGCTTGTTGCTACGTATTTTCGGCCTTTGAAGGAAAAATTGACACATGTCCGATACCTTATTACCGACGTTTTCGTCGAGCAGTCAGGACTTGACCTTGGATCTCAAAAGCCTATTAAGTGGGAATATTTTGATACCTTTCGTTTGTCCCGAGTATTACAGCCCGGCCTATCGCGAGCCCTTATGGTTGGAGGTGCAGCAAATGCATTTTCTTATTATTTTACTGATGATTTTCCCAAAGCACAGCTGGACGTTGTTGAAATTGATCCGCGTATGACAGATATTGCACATAAGTACTTCAACCTCAAAGAATCAAAAAATATGACCATTTTTCATGAAGATGGGCGTATTTTTATAAACCGCAGACAAAACAAGTACGACGCTATCTTTACAGATGCGTTTAACGGATTTATTCCGGTGGCCTACCTTAACACAACCGAAGCATATAGCTCGTTGTCTCAGGCATTAAAACCTGGTGGCATTTTGTATATCAATATCATATCCGCGCTTGAAGGAAGAAGCTCTTATTTATTTCAGACGTGTTATCATACCTTAAAACAAGTATTTCCCTCTGTGTATGTTTATGGAACCCGCCAGGAAAATCCAGAAGCGCTACAAAACATTGTGTTTGTTGCTATGAAACAGCATGAAAAAGCGTCAACAATGAAAGGTTCTTGGCAAAAAATACCCGCAAAAAAGACAATTCTGACCGATGATTTTATGCCTGTTGACGTAATTGCTCCACGTCTTATCTCCTTTAAAGGTACTGCCATTGACAAATACCGCCGACTGCTTTTGCCTTCTTTTTTTGATAAATGGCACCTTCTTCAATGAAAAACGATACAGATATGTATATGTTGATTGCAGGATACAGGATATTGGTTGTTTTTGAAAAAACACAGTCTCCTCTTCTTAATTTTTTTCGAAAAAATCTCATACGATCGGTCTCTTATTACTATAAGGGCTTTATTACAGAAAACGAAAAAATGAAAGTCGATTTCACATTGACTGTAACAGAAAAGCATAAACCCAGACTTGTGCAAATAGAGAAACCATATGTGCAGAATCGTGTTTTTCTTGACCTTGCGCGTCAAAAAAGAAACAACCTATTTCTCAATTATCACGTAAGCTATTTCCAGTTTGGTCACCTTTTGCAATTTGCCCTTAAACGCCTTCTGATGCGTAATGGCGGGATTTTCCATGCCTCAAGCTGTCTGATAAACGGATGCGTTTATGTGTTTTTTGCACCTTCGGGTGGTGGAAAATCAACCATTATCAGATTGCTGCAATCCAGAGCTTTTGTAAATACGTTTTCAGATGAATTCATCATACTTAAACAAAACAGAAAAGATGTGGTTGCATATCAAACCCCGCTTATTGAGAAATATAAAAAAAGAAAGTCTGTCCATGGTGTAAAAGTTAAGGCTTGTTTTTTCTTAAAAAAAAGCCCTGCAACCGTAACGTGTAAACGCATTAAGCCTGATGTTATTATTCCGTCGCTTATGCCGCAGTCATACTTTGATCAATCCGGGATCATGCAACAGATGCGTTTTCTGAGAAAGCTTGCAGAATACGTCCCCTTCCATACTCTTTCGTTTTCAAAAAAACGTACTTATGTAAAAAACCTTTACGCATCAATCACGCAGTTATATTAGAGTCAATATAATTAGGTCGAGTTGTGTGAAGCGAGAAGACGCTCTGCGTTATGAACAAGTACGTTCTCGGCAAAGAAATTGTGATTTTTATTTTTCATAATAAGATTGTATACTTTGCCTGCACCTTCTCTTCTCTCAAGCTTTGATACAACAACTTCATTTCCTAACGAATCAACTATCATGTCCCCCAGCCGTAATCTACGAGCCTCTTCCCACTCGGCATGATTGACCCATATGTGATGGTTTGGTGTGACGGTTAGTGAATCATTGATAACAACATACCCGTCTTTTCCCTCATAAATCAAAACCTTTGCCACAGTGTTGGCAGTAGGGGCATTCTTTTGTATCTCCCACGAAATAACGCAGTCTCCCTTTTTTATACGACTTATCATTTTGGTTTTACCACCCTTAAGCAAAACGTTTGTTTTTCCCGGCATACAAGACGTCCCACAGCAGGATTGAGCAAGAAGGCTCGTATCAAGTTCTAGAAGACCATCGAACGAGTCACTAAATAATCTTCTTGAGGCAAGTTGGGAAACGATTTTTTTTGCTGTGATCTTTGGCTTAATATATTTTTTTTTCATACGATATGCCTTAACCATACTATACAGTAGTTGTATTATTTATGTCAATCTCTATCCTATGACAAACGAATAAATTACAGTCTCTTTTATTCCGTCAACCTCAAGAAGAGAATCGCACATTTTAGCGTCATATCCTCCCAGGGCACAACAGTGCAGTTTGAGCGCCTCGGAAATAAGATAGATGTTTTGACCCATGTGTCCCGCTTCAAGAAAAGCGAACTCATATCCTTTTTCACCGTACTTGTGAACCGTTCTTTTAAAGACAGCCGTAATCAAGACAATCATGCCGCCCTTTCCAATCCACTTCCAATCTTGCCCGAATATGCCAATAAGAGTATTTTGTTTTACTGCTCCAAGCTTCTCCAAAAGGTGTTCTGGGGCATAATAATGATATAGATTGTTTTTATACCTTCCTTGTAGCATAACCGTATATACTTCAAGAGGAAAACGCGCTCCGGCCGAAGGGTAGAAACGTACTGAATGTGAACGCTTATTGATTCCGCACGAAAAATATAAAAGTGACTCTATTTTACCAAAGGTCAAGTTGTGTTTTGAAAAATTTCTCTGTGAAGATCTTCTTCTTAAAACATCATACAAAGGAATGTTTGGTAAAACAGGCGTGTTTAATGATATGTGTGGAAAGCGTGGATATGCTTTGGTAAAGATATGGTTCCATGTTTTGTCGTGTTTCTTTTGTGAAACAATAGACATATGTTTCTTCCATGCTCTTTGATGATAACGAATAAATGCGGGAGTTGATTTTTTTAATATAAATGATTTCATCTTATCTACTATAAACACTTATCAATCAAAAAGGGTAAGGAACTGTGTTAATCTCCAGATTTCTCTTCCCGAAAAACTCTGCAACCTCCCTTAACCTTTGCAGTTTTAAAGATTTGTGGTGTTCTGAAAGGTATAAGGGTTGTAGCTTCGGAATAACAACTTTATATACATTCATGTTGTTGTTTCTTAATGCCGGGGGTAATATGTCAACAATAATCGTGTCTAGGTTTTTCTTTTCTAACAGGTTTTGCAGTTTGGCAAGCTGTTGTGATTCTGTCAAATAGTCTGAATTCCTCGAAATTTTCTCTTTTTTTCCTCTGATAAAAAAAAATAGCTTATGGATTTGATTTTTTTTATACCAATACATTGACCTGCTTATATGATTGACTATTTTTGTTTTTGGTGTTGGCCTTTGCTTTTTCGTATGTATCATGTGAATACGGGTCCAAAAACGTCCAAGCAGTGCCTCTTCACAGCTTGAAACAACAGCGCCGTGAGTATCATAACCCGCCCTCAATCCAATGCTTATCGCCGGACCCACGCCAGTCTCATCAATAATGATGCTTGCAAATACAGGCACCTCCGTGTCGTTTGTTACGTTGGCAACAACCCATAGAAGTCTATACTTTTCCATAATTTCACATATCTTTTCAATTCTCTTGCTTCTGAAACTCGCAAGATTGACAAGTGGTGGGGTTGTTTTAGTAAGGTATATAGTCATAAATGCATCACGCTCAAGCACTTCGTAAACCCCTCTTAAAATAGCAGATGTTTTGTCTGTACCAAAAGCGGCTCCCGTACTAATGCTTTCCTTAATATACGCTTCTCCTAATTCGAGATCATATGCAGCATAACGCGGATATGTCAAAAAAACGCTGCGAGCTGGGATCCGAACTAATTTATCAGTAAAGATGTTTCTACCCTGAACCGTTCCAATTTTATTGGTTTTAGAAGTTAAGCCCTCGCGATATAGTCCGTCAACTGAATCGATTGCCGCTATTTCTATTCTTTCCTTAAGAAAGCAACTAAGAGACAGTCTCTCAACCGCTTCACCAAAACACTTAAGCTGGGCTAAATCTTGAGATTGGAAAGAAATACCAGATGCTGTCATTGGGTCTTCACCCACTATGTATTTAGGCTTAAGCGAAGCAATGTATGTCTCATAAACCGCGCGGTAATGAAAAGGTTTTGGTTCATCATAAAAGTACCCTGTCATATCGTCAAGGCTTTTGAGTGCTTGAATCTTTCTTAGTATATGAGAAATGTGTTTGATTGTATGGGTTGTTCCGGTCATAATATGTATGTTTTTTTATTGGTAATACTATACAATAAGTTTATCTTTTTTCATATGATAAATCCTGCTTCAAAACCTTATCTTCATCCATATATCTATATAGATTCCTATCGCAAAAGACCCTTCCTTCTTCATCCTTTTACCGATAAAAAAATCATATTTATTAAACCATTCGAAAAGGAAATTCTTCTCCGTGCCAATGGCCAAAAAACGATTAAAGATTTATATTCGCGTATTGTTTTATCTGTCCCAAAGATGAAGATAACCGATCTTGTGTGGTTTTTTACGTGGATGTCAGAATTGAATGTCGTTTATTTTAAACAGCGTAAAAAAAAGGCGGTTTCCAAACATTGGTTTGCAATGCGTGTTTGGTTCCATGTCACAAATCAGTGCAATCTTCGCTGTAAAAGTTGCTATGTTCATAAAACACCCCACCGTATGGCACTCAAAACGGGATATAGGGCATTAGAAGACCTCTTCATATCTGCTAAAAAAAACCATTATAGAGCCCTCAACATCCGCTTTAACGGCGGCGAACCTCTTCTTGAGATTGACAATCTTATTCGTTTTGCGAACCATTGTAAAAAACTTCAGGGTTTATATACGGTAAAACCGCTTCTTGCTGTTATAACAAATGGCGTGCTTTTAAATGAAAATACTGCCAGTCGGCTCCAGAAAGCGGGTATCGTAGTTGTTGTTTCACTCGATGGCATAAAAAAACAAAACGACCAAAACAGGTGTTTTGCAAACGGGAGAGGATCGTTTGATTATGCAGTTAGGGCAATAAAAACAGCTCAAAAATATAATATATTCAGATGTGTTTCTGTAACCGTTACATCAAAAAACGTAATCCACCTTCCCAAATTTATTTCGTATCTAACCGTAAAAGGCATCCCTTTTTTTCTTAATTTTTATCGTACGCCTATTGCGGGACATGATCCTCTTATCCCCTCGAACAACGATCTTATTCGTTCATTAAAAAAAACGTATACTTTCCTGAAAAAACATCCTTCTCGATTAGCTATGTTCAGCACCACGCTTGACCTTGTGTTTTCTCCTTGCGGCGTTGGCTACAACCAAACTGTTATTGACTGGACAGGAGAAATAAAGGAGTGTCAAATGTTTTCGCATATAATAAATAGGAAATCTAAAGAAGATGTATTAAGCTCAATAAGAAAATCATCATTTACAAAAAGATATCATACTTTGCTTGCCAAAACTCCCTGTGGGTCGTGTAAATGGAAGTATATTTGCGGCAGCGGATGCAGTGTCATGCATTATGCACAGCTCATAAAAAGTAAAAAACTTCTACCTCCTTCATATTGTGAGACTTATAAAACGCTTATCCCGCTAATGATAAAAACACAAGTCTCACATCTTGAAAAGAATACTGTGTTTGGTTATAAAAAAAGTTTAATCAGGGCGGGATATGAAGATAGCTATCTATAGCAATCTATAATCTTACAATTTTTATTTCTACTGTATTGTCATAATTAAAAAACGGTGTTTTGTTGTTTTTGCCTAAGTCGTGTATGC
>Ga0265297_10000784_pt1 | contig 87479 bp, 77 predicted proteins | sample Munlanlwell13791_FD_192502 | JGI IMG/M metagenome (GOLD analysis project Ga0265297, IMG submission 192502) | Leachate microbial communities from a municipal landfill in Southern Ontario, Canada - Leachate well 137-91 | ecosystem: Engineered > Solid waste > Landfill > Unclassified | place...
GAAACATTTCAATTATCAACAAAGTGCCTATTATTTCGTTACCATTTGTACGGCCGAACGACAACATTTATTTGGTGAAATTGTTGATGGCATAATGATTTTGAATGATGTGGGAAAAATCGTAAAAAAATACTGGTTATCGATTCCACAGCATTTTCCTTTTATCAAATTGGATATTTTCACAATCATGCCAAATCACATTCACGGGATTGTCACAATTAATCGATGGTTTCCTATTTCTACCGTAGGGGCGAATAATTATTCGCCCTTTACACAACACGGAACATCAAACAGCCTTGATTCAGCCATTCGTGGTTTTAAAATTGGGGTTACGAGATGGTGCAGACAAAACAACGGCCCATACCACCCATTTCAACGTAATTTCCACGACATCATCATTCATAATAACAACGTCCTACAGAAAATACGCCAATATATAAAAATAAACCCAAAAATTTGGGATAGAGACCGGAATAGCATTTAATCAAAACAAATTACATACACGCCCCAATCCGCAGCCAATCGTCCATTTGCAAATCCTCAGCACGAGTATTTTCCGGTAAGCCGGCTTTAATCAAAATTTCTTTACCCCATTCTTGGGATTTATGATAACCATTAGATAAATTATTACTCAATTTTTTACGTTTGGCGCTAAACCCAATTTTTACCAATTGAAAAAATTCTGTATTTTCACGCCCCAGCGCCTGCCACGTTTGTTCGTAATCAAAACGTCTCTCTAGTAAAATCACAGACGAATCCACTTTTGGCGCCGGATAAAAACCCATTCGGCTCACCTTGCGCACAATCTTAATATTATAAATAAATTGCATCACCAAAGCCAAAACATTCATATCACCGGCTTTAGAGATCAAACGTTCCGCCACTTCTTTCTGCACCAACAAAACCACGCGCTCCGGTTTTCTCAAAAGTAAACTGATTTTTCTAAATAACAAACCGGTAATGTTGTAAGGAATATTAGCAACAATTTTATATTTACCATCAAAAAATTTTTCCCAATCTACTTTCAAGGCATCGTCTTCGCAAACCGCCACTTTTTCATTATTAGTGAACTGCATGCGTAAAAATCCAGCCAAATCACGATCCAATTCCACCAAAACTAATTTTTCCACCAAAGGCTCCAGTTTCATAGTCAAAACTCCCAATCCCGGACCGATTTCCAAAACCTGGTCATCATCTTTCAAATCAGCTGCTTTAACAATATCATTCAAAGCGCTCTCATCCAATAAAAAATTTTGTCCGAAACGTTTTTTCGGACCATCCAAATTCAATAGATTCATTAAAGTTTTAATGTCTTTGACTTTCATAGTTGGCTTTTAAATCTTTAGGATTCAAGGCAGTAAAGGCCAAAACCACCACCGCGGCCGACAAGAATGCCAAATTCAAACTAGCAACTTGCAACAATAAATACAAGAAGCCCACCATCAAAACCCGGCCAATGGCCAAAGCGATTTCATGCAAAACCGTATATTCATCCACATAATGACCTTGATCAGCGTGCGTTTCATACATAAAGGCATCAAACGGTGTGCGCAAAAACACCAAAGCAATATTATGATAAACCCCCACCAAAAACACTTGCAAAGCATTCATCACAAAAATTTTCATCAACCAGCCCAAAGAATACAAAGCCGCGCCAATGGGCAACAATCTTTGACGATATTTAGAATCAACCAATTTTCCTAAAATCTGCTGTAAAAAGATAGAACCCAACATGATAAAAGTTGATAAAATACCAATTTGTAAATATTGTCCTTTCAACAAATGGAATAAAAATATCGGCCAAATAGCGATACTCACCACATTTTCAGCGCCATCAGCCAAATAAGCAAAAATCATTTTTCGATTGGCTTTTTTAAATAATTGTCCATAAGTCTCAGTCAAAGTCCAAGTGAATTTTTCTGGACGGCTGGGCATAGCCAACAACGGCAACATCGCGAAACCACTTAAAATTAAAACCAAACTAAACAAAAAAGTATAATCAAAATAAGTCAAAATAAAACCAGCCAAGCCCGGCGTCACGATGGCCACCACATAGGATAATGAATTTAAAACCGCAACCGCTCTACCCGAATGTCCATCACCAGCACCGTTCTTGGAAAATTCCACATTGAATGGCACCCAATACAAAGATTTAAAAGCAACTATCGCTGCAATGGATAAATGCACAAATAGTTGTGGATCAGATGGCAACTTGATCAAAAATAAATAATAGGAAAATAAAAACGGCATACTCAAAATCATGGACCATTTTTGTCCAATGCGACTCATCACCCAAGCGCCGATGGGCGTAGTAAAAATAATTAAACCATAGGACAACAAGGTGTAATACAAAACACCGTTAATCCCACCCAAATTCTGATAAACATAAACAATCAAAAACAAACCCAACAAGCCAGTCCCAACCATCATAATCAAACGGTTCAAATACAACATCCGCACCGAAACATTGAAATCTTTTAAAAAATTGTTGAACATATTTTATTTTAGTTTTATTCCACCTTGGCGTAAAATCTCCATTTTTCCATCATCATGATAACAAACCACCGTGGATGATTGATTTTCGGGTAATAACCCACAATCTATCAGCCAGTCCGGTTGATTTTTTTCTTTATAAAAATCCTGCCAAATTTGCCGTGGATCATAGCTATTTCCTTTCCCGGAAATATTAGCGCTGGTAGCTACAATGGGACAAGCTGCCAAACGTGCTAAGCGCCGTGCTATCACGTTCGCAGATACTCGCACACCCACCCGTCCATCCAGTCCCAACAAATAAATGGGCAAAACTTTTTTCGGTTTCAATAAAATCGTCAGTGGTCCTGGCCAATATTTTTTCGCCAATTTAGCTTCTTCCTTAGAAAAAACAAACCATTGTTTAGCCTGCGTCAAACTATTAACGATCACCGGGAAAACTTTATGAGCCGGACGTTTTTTTATCAACAAAATCTTTTCCAACAATTTCAACTGATCACAAGCCGCCCCCATACCGTAAGCAGTTTCTGTCGGGAAAACAAAAATCTCTTTTTTGAAATTTATTTTTTTTAGATCAGATACAGCTAATATTTTCATAAAAACATCTTAATGTTATCCTGGGGCTGAGCCGCAGGCGAAGAACCCAGGAACTAATCCTATTAATTAAAGCATAAAAATGGGTTTTATTCAAAAATCCATCGTAAATACGCCTTTACAAAATCTTCCAAATCACCATCCAACACCGCTTGAATATCAGTGGTAACCCACTCACTGCGATGATCCTTCACCTGTTGATATGGTTGCATCACATAAGAACGAATTTGATTTCCCCAGCTGGCTTGCTTGTTGACCCCCAACATTTTAGCACGCTCGGCTTCTTCTTGTTTTTTATAGAAATAAAAGACTCTAGATTTCAATAGATTTTCCGCCATCGCCCGATTTTGCAACTGTGAACGTTCATTTTGACAAGCCACGCTGATGCCAGTTGGAAGATGCACCATGCGCACCGCCGAATCAGTGGTATTAACACTCTGCCCTCCGGCCCCGCCCGAACGAAAAACTTCCACGCGAACATCCTTCTCCGGAATCGTAAAATTTTCCAAATCCAGTTCCGGCAATTCCGGTTCTATTTCCACGGACGCGAACGAGGTATGACGCATGGCTTCTGCATCAAACGGTGAGATACGCACCAAACGATGAATACCGTGTTCGCTGCGCAAATTTCCATAAGCATAGTCACCTTTAATATATAGCTCCGCATGTTTTATACCGGCTTCATTGCCCATTTGCTTATTTAAAATAATCACCTCCCAGCCTTGTTTTTCCGCAAAACGTAAATACATTCGCAACAAAATTTCCGCCCAGTCTTGGGCGTCCACGCCTCCGGTACCGGAGTGAATTGATAACAAAACATTATTCTTATCATAAGCGCCATTCAATAAAAGCAACCACTCCTTATTCTCCAGCCGTTGATTCAGCTCTTCATATTTACTTTGATTTTCCTCATCTGACAATGATTCATCACTTTGCGTAAGCAACAAAAAAAACTGAATTTCATCAGCTAATTTATTATAAAAATTTAATTCTTTTTCTAAATGCACCAACTGCTGATTAAGTTTTACTGCCAAATCCTGATTACTCTGCCACAAATCACCTTCTTCCAATTGTTTTTTTAAATTCAAAAAACGTTCGTCCAGGTCAAAGGAAGTGTCGTAATGAATCAAGCCTCTTCAACAAATCCTGCCATTTTTCTCGCCACATAAAACTTATTTTAACTCCTGAATCGTATCCAATATTGAATTAATATTAATCTCATTATTAACACTATTTAGATTACCTTGCAAGGACTGCCAACTTTGCAATGCTTGTTTTAACATCGGTGCGGCTATAATATACAAAGCCACCAATGGAATAACAATAATCAACAATTTAACCACCGTACCGACATAATTCCAAAAAATATACCGGCGCACCTTATCCATGCCGGTCCAAAGATATCGTAAATATTCTTCTTGAACTTTTAATTGATTTTGTAAATCCTTATGCTCTTGTCTTAACGCCAATAATTCCTGGGCTAAAACCGAGGCGCTGGACGCAGATCCACCACTAGCACCAGAAACAGTGCTTGTGCCACTTAGAGTCGCCGGACTTTCAATTGTTTGTGAATTTAAATTACTATCCATAAAAATTATTGAATACTGATTTGAATATGGTCAACCATCGCTGGAACTTTCTTTAACCAAGATGGATAAAATTTAATTTCCGTCGCTTTAATATCTTCCATAGTTTGGAAATAACTGATCAATTGTTCTTTGCTCAAACCGATTAAATTAACTGGATTCAACAAAGGATGATTAGCATTCAAAACCAAATTACCTTCAGCTAAAACTTCCACACTGGCAGTCTTAGCATCCAAATCATACTTTTCAATCACATATTTCAAATTTTGAAAATTTAAACTTTTTAATTCATAACCTTCACCGACAAAATCATTTAATTTTTGATCAATCACGGTGTAGATTTCATTATCCAACAAAACGGCAATCACGCGCACTTTCACTGTCACGGTAAAATTATCACCCAAATCACCTTCTTGTTTATCGCTGCTTTGCTCCATCACTTCTCCCAAATAAGCCAAAGCCACTGGATTATTACCACCATGTTGAATTTTTAAGTTACTAACAATTTCTTCTAATTTTTGGGCACTTAATTCTTTCGCCGCGCTTTCAATATCACTCTTTTGAATAAATTTCACTTTATTTCCTGGGCGAACAAAAGGCTCTGAACTTTCCGCATAAACCTCCGATTGCAAACTCTCACCCAAGCCAGGCACCGTAAATTTACTGGAAGCCTGAGTCATAAAATTATTTTCTTCCGGATCAAAATAAACTTCCGCTTCCACTGAACCACCAGCCGGAATACTAACGGCATCATTTAATCTAAATAAATTATTTTCCGCACTTAATAAACGAGTTTTCTTAATCAAAGTTTGGGCACTGTCTTGTTTATTATACAAAGTCACTTTTCCCACCACTGGCAAATCACCGGCTGCAGTCACTTCTTTTTCACCAGTCGCATCAAAAGTACCACTATGTTCCACTTCAATTTTTTCAATGGTTCCTTTTAAAATATCTCCGGTCGTAGCTTCGGTATTTTCACGCACATCCATAAAAAACTGAGTTTGTTTAGTAATCAATTTTGGAAAAATAGTAATTTCCACTCGATTTAAAGAAAAATAAATCACCACCCCGGCAATCATCAACAAAATCAAAAGCACACTGACGATTAATTTTTTATAGGTGGACGATAGTTCTTGTTGTTTAACCATATTTGTTTTTATTAAAAAAAATTATAGAAAATAAATTTGGACAAAGATTTAATTTGTGAGATCCCGGGCTCTCCCTTTGGTCGCCCCAGGATGACAATTAATTAAAGTTATTATAACAAAAAAAAATGGGAAACGCGAGCGTTTCCCTGAACCAACAAAACCGAACGAAAGATCATCCCCGATAAAACAGGGCTAAGTTCCCCGTGAACAGGAAAATGTTCCAGACGATCCAGAACAATTCCATCGCCACCATTGCCAAAATTATTGGCTTAAAACGGCGAAAGAAAGACTTCTGTCGTCTTCCATTCTCTCTGAACACCGAAGGCGGCAATCTGAGATGCTTATCCGACTGCTCGGGAACTTTGAACAACGTGTCTTTAACATTAACTGGTTGTATTTTTGGCATGATAAACCCTCCTTTTACCAAGCAAAGCATATTGTAAGATAAAAATGCGGAGATGTCAATGCAAAAAAATCCCCCGAATTCGCATCCAGGGGAAGATTAACTTTTAACAGCCGAAAGCTAGAAGCTTCCAAAGGCCGTCTCGATGAAGAGATTTTCATCATCGAGGGCGGCGTTGCTCAACGTGTTCGCGAGTGTCAGGAGGGAGGCAGCGCCGCCATCCAGCACACACACGAACGACACCTGGGAGGCGCCGCCGGCGTAGCGTTGCGGACCGCAAATCGCGAAGCAAACCGGATCGCAGGTCAGCGAATCCGTGCCCTGTTCACAGTGCAGCTCGGCCACGTTCGTGCCGACACTCAGCGTACTGGCGCTGCAGGCCGTTCCGGTGTAGTTCGGGAACTGAGTCGTTCCCTCGTAAACCGTGAACAGCAGCACCGTACCGGTACAGCCGCTCCCCGACGTCCAGGTCGTATCATCTTGATCACGACAGAATCCCGCGCGGAAGCCGCTGGCCGGCTGAAAACTCAGGACGGACGGGACGATTTCTTCCTGGCAAGCCACGTTCGTGGCACAGTCCGAATCATCGCAGTCCACGTCGCCATCGAAATCGTTGTCGATTCCGTCGGCGCAGTTGGTTTCCCCATCCGAATATCCCTGGCATACAGGCAAAGCCTGGCAACTGGGATCTTCGCAGTCGGTGAGACCATCCTGATCGTTGTCCTGACCGTCTTCGCAGTCATTTTCTCCTTGGAAACGACAAATGACATTGTCTACACAGTTGGGGTCATCACAGTCGATAGCACCATCTTCGTCATTGTCGATACCATCATTACAAACAGTCTCAGTCTCTATACAGCTAGCGATACCGCTACATTCCGGATCACTGCAGTCGATGAAACCGTCTTGGTTGTCGTCAATGCCGTTGTCGCAGATTTCTGAATGACAGTACGGTAAAACAGCACATTCCGAATCGGCACAGTCGACGTCACCATCGTTGTCATTGTCGATAAGGTCGTCGCAAATCTCCCCATCGAAGATTTGTACCGGCGGACAGGTGGCGCAAGCGCCGTAGTCTTCGAGCTCATAGTCCGAGCAGGCGGTAAGAGTGAGCGAGGCCAGGATAAACAGAAAAAACATCGTAAATTTGGACATGATGATACTCCTTTCAAAAGAAGGTTGGGTTGTTTTGAACTCTGATTCGTCTGATCAACTGATTGACTATGAATTACAAATGTCAATCATACAAATCAAAGCTCAAAACACCTATTTAAAAAGAGCCATAAATACTATTTTCTTTTATCACTATACACAAAAAATGTCAAGGGTGATTCCTTAACAATCCCTTATTTTAAAACGTTTTATTTCTTCAAACCTTTCACCACTAACATCACTTTTTCACCATTTAAGACGTCCCCACCGTTCCAATCATGCACTGATTCCAACAGATTTTTATAAGAATACTTAAAATTTTCACCTAAACGAAGCAAACCGGGATCATTCATTATAAAGTTCTGGCTATCCCAGCCTTTAACAACGGCCATATGAAATAAAGGGCCATCTCCACTAAAATATGGATTTACCAACATTTGACCGGCGAATGGCAAAATTACCAAATTACCTTGATAAACCTGAGTTTTCAAATTATCCACAGTGACGTTTTCACTGATTTCCACCTCCAAATTAAAATATTCTTCGGCAATGCGAGCGGTTTCAGCCAAAGTGGTGTCTTTATAATAACCTAAATTATCCTCTTCCCATTTTACCAATTTTAAAATTTCTTCATTGGCAATCGGCCGATTCAAAGTTTTTTCCGCAAAATAATAATAAGCCATAATCAAACTGGCTTCCTCACACGCTTCCTGATAAGGCATATCCCAACTTTCAGTCGGCGCCTGAGTGGCAAACAATACTTTTAATTTAAATTCACTGGGGAAAACCACATTACTATCGGTGTTTGGCAAAACTTCTTCGGTATCAGCCACTTCTTCCACGACTTCTTCATCTTCAGTTTCCACAACAGGATTAATAACAACCGGTTTAATCTCCGATTCTGCCGACTGATTATCAATCACAACCGGTTCTTCCTGCACCAATTCGCTTGGTTCAAAAACCGTTTTCTCACTTAAATCGTCTGAACTTTGCCAATAATAATAAATAAAAAATCCAGCCCCAGTGGCAAAAACCAGCAATAATCCCAATAATAAATTTTTCATAGATTGACACTTATAAGTAATTTTCTTAAACTGCAATGAGGAGGGCTAATTACATGAACAAACTTTCGGAAATTGCCTTGAAAGATTATCAAATTGCAATCGTAATAGTTCCAATGTATTCATTTAATCAAAAAGTAAGAGATTTATCAAATGAAGTGAAAGATCTTGAAGCCAAAGAAGCTGAAAAAAAAGATGAATATCTTGAAATCAACATCCTAACGCGCCCAAGAACAATCAAACAAAAAAAGGAATATCTCACAAAGTTAATGACAGAGGAACAACAACGGTTCAAAGCAATTGAAAATAGAACTAAAAAAATCGCCGATTTGGTTAACAGAGAAAACGATTTATTTAATTTAGATTTTCTAATCTGGAACTACGCACCTAATAATTCACAAGAAAACAATTCACGAATTAACAGTCTAAAAACCGCCTATGAACGAGTGCGTGGTCCCGAAGCAAGATTCGAAGTTCAACCACGACTGTGGCACAATCTACAAAGCCAAGAGATAATCACGCCACTCTGGGTTTTTATGGACCTGACGCTCCATCATGAAAAAAAATTCAATTTACTTTTTCTGATGGAAGACGAAGAGTACTGGGTGAAAAAATTTTTCGCTTCCTTACGAGCACAGCGAAAAATGAAACTCACCAAAATTCAGGACATCACTGTAATGATTCTGGATTTCTAAAAGATCAATTTACGTTCTCCACCGAGAACGTTTTTTTATATTTAAATCTTATTCTCCTAATTTAATGGCTTGACCACTTAATAAAGCATTAGCCACTTTAATATTGGCGGCGCTTAGAATTCTCTGAAAAGTACTCTGAGAAATCCCCATCTTCTCCGCCGATTCATATTGATTAAAACCTTTGACATATTTCAAACGTAAGGCTTCCACTTCATCATTAGCCAAAACAACTTCCTCCAAACTCCCCTTGGTCACTCCTTGCGGTTTAAAATAGTTGCAATTGATACGAGCATAAATGCGACGTTTGCTTTTGGGTCTAGCCATAAAATTAATTACTATGATTTATTTTCTGTTTTTAATTCTTCTTTAGCTATTTTCGCTTGTAATGATTCTTTTTTGTCTTCTTCTTTCTCTTCTTCAGTCACACGTAATACCTCTTCCAAAGTAGTCACGCCACGCAAAGCCTTAATAAAACCATCCTGTTGCAAAGTTAACATTTTTTGATTATTAAACAATTCATCCTTAACCAAATCCAAATCGCTGCCAGCAACCACAATCTTTTTAAAATTATCCGTCATTTCCAAACCTTCGGCAATAGCGTAACGTCCTTTATAACCGGTACCACGACAACGCGGACACCCCTTTCCCTTATAAAAACTTAAAGGCTCAGCTGATTTTAAATCAATATTGCTTGGTAAATCTTCTGGCAAAACATTAGATCTTGATAATTCTCTACGAACTTTTTCTGACAATTCTGGTGGGACCTCAGTTTCAATTTTACAATGTTCACAAATACGACGCACCAAACGTTGGGCTAAAACTAAATTCAAAGTGGAAATCAACAAAAATGGTTCCACCTTCATATCAATCAAACGTGGAATAGCACCAAAAGCATCGTTGGTATGCAAAGTTGAAAACAATAAATGTCCAGTCAAACCAGCGTGAATGCCCATTTCAGCAGTTTCAAAGTCACGAATTTCTCCTACCATAATCACATCCGGATCTTGACGCAAAATTGTTCTCAAACCATTGGCAAAAGTATAGCCTAAAACTGAGCGTACCTGAGATTGATTGATACCTTCCATTTCATATTCAATCGGATCTTCCAAAGTAACAATATTAATTTTTTCATTATTAATGTAATTCAAAGCCGTGTACAAGGTAGTTGATTTTCCGGAACCAGTCGGGCCAGTAACCAAAATCATACCATAAGGCAAACGAATGGCTCGCTCAATCATACCTTTTACGCGACCAACAAAACCCAAATCTTCAAAAGTTGGAATAGTACTACTCTTATCCAAAATACGCAGTGTCACTTTTTCCCGATCCAATAACGGTAAAGTGGAAACACGCAAGTCAATTTTCTTGCCACCGACTTTCACACGAATACGTCCATCCTGAGGAATACGCATTTCATCCAATTTCAAGTTAGCCAAAACTTTCACACGAGAAACAATCGCCGACGCCAAATACGCCGGCAACAATAATGATGTTTGTAAAATACCATCCACGCGATAACGAACTTTAACATTATCTTCACCTGGTTCAATGTGAATGTCAGAAGCTCCGGCTTCCACCCCATGTTGAATAACCACTGAAACAATTTTGGCGATAGGAGCGTCTTTAATCAAACCACCTTCATCACTAAGCTTATCTTCACTTTTCGCGGCCATACCGGCATCGGTTTTTTCCAAAGCAGTAGCCACTTCACTTCCCAAATTTCGATAACGTTGTAAGGTCTGTTTGAAATCAGTCAAAGTAATGATAAAAATCTTAATCACCCATTTATTTTTAACACCCAAAAATTCCAAAGCTTCCAACGCCTGGGTATTCAATGGATTAACCATACCAATGCTGATTTCATCGCCTTCTTTAACGAAAGAAATCATTTGATAATTCTCAGAAATATCAATGGGAATTAAATTCAAAATATCACCGGGAATTTCTTTATCCATTAAACTCATGTATTCGCGACCTAAAATATCAGCTTTGATTTTGGCCAAATCTTCTTCTTCAACAATTTTGCGTTTTTTCAAAACTCCATCTAAAAAAAGCTTGCCGGATGATTCCAGCTCAGCTTTGACAGCCTGATATTGTTCATCGTTAATCAGCTGCTTCTTTTTTAAAACTTGTAATATTTGTTTATCAAAGGGTTTGATCATAAAAAAAATTATTCAATCTGAGGCAAATTAGTTTCTTCAATAATAATTGTCTCACTTTCATCGTCTGGCAAAACAAACTTTTCACTGGCAGGCGGGGCATAAGGCACAAAAGGATTACTTTTACCGATTGGCTCCAAAGGAATTTCAACTTTTACATTTTCCAATTGTTGAAATACAGGATCAGCCAACAAATCCTTTTCTAATTGTCCCAAAAGATTACTATCAACCTCAGAATTGGTCTGAGTTTTCCATTCACTGGGATTACTTAAATCACCCGACCACTCACGATAATTTTCCGCTACCGTTCGGTCAACATTTCTAACAAACAAAAGAAAATAAAAAATCACAAGGATTGCTACCATAATAACCCAGGTAAAAACCAAATAGAAAATCAACTGTTTGATACTAACCGTTTCCTGCTGTTTGATTTCTCCGGAACTTAATTCTTGTCTTGCTCCGGAAGCTAAATTAGGAAGTGCCATAAATATTTTATTTTACTCGTTTGTTAATTCACTCGCTTCCGCTGACTTAGGTAACACATAATAAGTTTTCAAAACAATATTATAGGCGACACCGCGCTCGCCACGTAGCTCAATAGATTCACTGTCTTCAATATATGATTGCGGATTAAACGACAAAGAAACCACATCATACAAACGCCCGGTTTTTTCCAAAGTCAACAAAAACTTTTTCATGGTTTCATAATCACCGCCTAAAACATCCAATTGAACAGTAAATTCCCCCAATTGCCAATCTGTTAATTCATTAATCACACCACGCAATTGTCTTTCTCCAAATTGACTAAGACCATCATCATTGATAGATAAATTATTCAAAACAAAGCCACTATCTCTTACTACTTTTTCCAAAGGCAAATACAATTGCGTATAATCATTATTTTTAGCAATTAAGTTCTCCACTCTTTCTAGCTTAACTTGCAACAGCTGAGATTTTCGTTGTTCATATTGTTCCTTCAAAGTCGCCAATTCAGCCTGCTCTTTAGCCAAAGTATCTTGCAACAAAGGAATTTCCTGAGTGGTAAAAAACTGATAATGAGTATAAAAAGGATAAACCACAAAATAAGCGATTCCCGAGAAAAAAATCAACAACAAAACAGCGATAATCACTTTATCAAATTTAATGACAATGTTCGCCAAAAGAATATTGATTTTCTGTCCTTTAAACTGGTTATTTATTGCCATATATTATTTTTTGCTTAATGAATTTATCACACTGGTATTGAATAATTCCGCCTTTACATCAAAAGTTAAGTTGAAAGAAACACCGGAATCAAGCTCTTTGTTCTCATCAGTTCCTTTCAGCAAAGTCAAATTACTAATACTAACATTTTCACAAAATTCTGAAGCGTACTTTTTTAAAACCATATATTGCTTCAGTGCTGACTTCAAATCACTGGCATAGGAACTAAACATAATCTGATTAACATCATTCATAATATTTACCGAAAAATTGGTAAAGTGAACCTCCGGAGCAGTATATTTCTCCAACAATGAAAAAAAGTGCTGCCAGGTAATATGATTTTTCAAAAGTTGTTGTAAGGTTTTATAAAACTGATAACGCAAACGAACATCCACATCCGTGGTTTGATATTTTAATTTCTCCAAACTCAAAGCCCGTACTTGTTGCTGCAAATCATTAGCCTGGACAAAATATTGATTTAAATAATAATTGGCCCCAAACCATAAACCCACCAAGACCAAACCACCAGCCACAAAAGAATATAAAATTCTTCTTAAAGCAGCCGGAAAATCTACATATAAAATTGACTCTTCATCCACCGGCAATAAACTGAAAGAAGATGAAAAGCTAGTATTGCTGTCTGGCAATTTAGAAGTAATTTCCACCTCTTTGCTAACCGGCACGCTGGATACTTTAGGAGCACCGCCAATAATTCCCAAACCAGGCTTTACTTTAGGCAAATTCATTGCCGGAGTGGCTGCCGGCGCTGCCGGCTTCTCTATATCAGCATTAGGAGTTTTGGCTTTTTCGTTTTTCAATTCTTTATCCAAATCCAAAACCAAAGCCTCCTCAGAATCTGATGATGGACGACCTAAATTCACTTGCCCTTCTTTCACGCCTTTTTCAAATTCAACTTTATCGGCGCCGGACAAGTCCAGATCATTTATTTTTTTACTTTTATCTTCTAGAAAACTCATGTGCCAATATTTATTAATTATTTTTGATTTTTAATCGCCCACAAAGCTAAACCAATGGAAATCCCAAAACGCGAACCAATTTCATCCACCAAAGGTTTTAGCACATCCGGATACACTATATTTATCCAAGGATCACCGACCATCACTTTCATATTTAATTGTTGCTCTAAATATTGTGTAAAACCTGGCATCAAAGCGACACCGCCGGTTAACATAATTTTTTCCACTTCGTTTCCAACGACCGTATCTTGAGCAAACAAATTAATACAATAACGAATTTCATTAACCAACATCTTCATTTCATCTTTCATTACGCCAATCCATTTCAAACGATCCTGATTACCGGAAAAACTCAAATCAACTTTAAATTGATCGGCTTGATTGATATCTATTTTCAAGTTTTCACCAAACACTTTACTGATGGCATTTCCGCCAAAATTAACAGTTCGTTCAAACAAAGCAATATGATTTTTTACAATACTGATATAAGAATCGGTTGCACCGATATCCACAATCATCACGGTGGAAGTGTCGTTAGGCAACAAAGCCCGACTCAAGGCCGCTGACTCCACATCCAAATCCAATAATTCATAACCCAAGGTTTTGAAAACATCCTGATATTTTTTCACCACCACTCGAGCGGCACCAATTAACAAAACTTGCACGTTCATTTGTTTTCCTTTCACTTTAACCGCCCCTTCTTGACCTTCCTGTTGGCTTAAAGTTTCGGTTTGCGGTCCTTTTTCTTCCATCTTAATCAATTTCCAATCCAAAACCATCTCTTCCAAAGGTAACGGCACAATCTTCTTCGCTTCCCACTGAATGGCTGCCGCTAATTTTTCCGGAGTTTTGGCATCAGCCTCGCTTAAACCAGTCAAATTAATGATAGCGGTAAAAACCAAAGGAGATGGCAAAGCCGTCATCACTTTACGACTTTTCACCCGAGCGTTTTTCATCACGGTGGAAAGTAAATTACGTAAAATATCGGGACGATCAATCAAAGTACCTTTATCCATTGCTTGTTCAATCACACCATAGGTCTCCAAAACAGCTTTTCCTTTTTCTTCACGCAGTTCAACCACTTTAATAGCGCCGCCGCCAATATCGACGCCAACATATCCTTCTGATTTTTTAAATAAGTTGAAAATAGACATATTAAAAAGAAATTATTAACACAAATTAAGGAGCCACTTCATTCCATTCCGGTAAAGCCTGAGTAATATCTTGCAAACCCGGAGGCGTATTGGCCAATAAACGCCCATCATACAAAAATCTTTCTGCACCTTCATCCAAACTCATAAACAAACGTTCTAAATTAAATTGCTTAGCCACCACTAAACCAGAAACAGTTAAATTAACCGTGGTACTTTCGCCACTACTGAAACGTCCACAACCGCTGGAAGCATCGGTTAATACCGGGCACGTGGCAGGAGTGCCATCACCCAAAGCCACATAAGCACCAACTAAATTCGTCACCGTGGAAGCAACATTCACATCTCCCAAAACGATGAAAGAAACCGATGGCAAATATTTTAACTTGGCAACCGCCGCTGCATTATAAGCAATGTTGGCGTTAATATTTAAATTACCACGAACAATAATCGTTCCGGAACCATTTGGGGTGCTAGCGTTACCACCATTAAAAGTAGTAGCTGCTGAAATCGTTAAATCACCATCTCGTACATAAACTTTTCCACCAAGGATGGCATCAATATCAGCTGCGCTGGTAATAGTTTCCACTGTACCGTAAGTACCGGCCTGCAAACCAGAGAAATCAATTTTACCTAAAATACTAGAATAATTACTGGCAGTATCAGGGAAGGTTATTTCATCATAATATTGACTTTCCCATTGAGAACCACTGGCTGAATAAAAATTAGTAATGGTTCCACCGGAATGAATGGCGTAAGTGGCACTATATTTTCCAATTGGTGGACGGAAGGAAGAATCACTACCAACACCTCCGGAACTATAAATGCTACCGGCAGAACTTTCCAACCACGGGGCAAAAACACCTTCGCTCTGCGCATGGAAGGCTAACCAGCCAACACCCAAATTACTCCCACACAAACCATTGCCGACTTCTTTATATAAAGTTCCCCAAGCCCAACCACTTAAACGATTCTTGTTATAATCAACCGCTACCCCATATTCATAACAACGTGGACAAGAAGTACAAGTATCAGGTGTCGGTTCGGCATTATCCGTACAACCACTACACATATTTTGATTAGTAGTTTTCACACACAGACGACCGGTTCCCACATTACTAACAGAAATCTCAGAATAACAAATACCACAACGATAATCAGCTCCACTTTCAGAACTCGGAGCAATTACATAATTCCCACAAGTTCCATCCGGACAATCAAGATCACTGGTACACACTGAACCATTGTTGTCACCACCAGAACAATATCGATTATAATAATTACAACTAACACAGGTTGGAAACGTTCCATCATAGGTAGAAGTCCCAGCATTCCAAGTAAAGTTCGGGGCTGACGAAACACAACTATTAGATTCACAATCAGTATTATGAATACAAGCCATCCCCACATCAGATGCCCCACCACATGTTTTAGGGACACCTAAAGTACAAAAATTACTCAAACAATCACCATTAACCAAACACGAATCACCAGCATCGGAATATTCAGCACATTGTTTTTCAAAATCCGCTTCCGCCATTTGATCCCCACGCATTTTAACCCAACTATGACAATTAGGATTTCCCCATAAATTAGCAACCGAACGAGACCAACCACTGATTGTACCGTCAGTATTTAAACTACAATCATCGGTGGCAACACCAAATGGATCAAGAGCCACGGTCGTACTTGGTGCAAAATCAAACCAACCGACATTATCTGACCAAGAATAACTATCATCATCAAAATCACCGGTCGAACCAATATTCACACCATAAGCTCCGGCTGCACAATGATTATCTCCTGGTAAAGTTATTTCCCCATCATCATCAAAATCATTCAAACAATTCATACTCACCCAACCGAAATTACTACCCCAAGCCCAACCATAAACGTTATCACTGGCCGTCGCTTCGGTGATTTGAATTTTATTTTTACGCAAATCTTGCGAATATAAAAAATATGTCAAACCCAAAGCAATCACAAGAAAGCTAAAGATTAGCCATATAATTTTAGACGGATTTTTCATGTCTATTTTTGCTTTATATTTTTATAAATTCACTTAGGAATATTATAGCATAAAAATAAAGAATGACAAAAGGATTTTTTGCCCCGTTAGTACGTTCTAATATAGAAATATTAATAAACAAAAAAAAAACAGGGCGAATGATTTACAAAACGTAACAATAACAAAAAATAGGGGCGTATAGCCATACGCCCCTACAAAACATACAATTCATATTTATATTGATTTTCCCAATATCTATACATGATTACCGCAATCCTGCGTCTTTAATTGCTTCATTCACCAAAGAATCCGCCACTTTATTAAACTCACGTTTGACATGACGTTTTTGCACATCATCGAAATTTTTAAGCAAAGCCGTAGCTTCATCATAATATTTTTTCAACTGTTCATCCTTAACAGCGTATTCACCGGTTAAATGTTTGATCACCAATTCACTATCCATATTTAATTTCAAAAGTTTAATTCCTTGTTCCTTAGCCAAAGTCAAACCTTTAAGCAAAGCACGATATTCCGCTTGATTATTAGTGGCTTCGCCAATATATTCTTTAAAAGTTTTAACACCGTTGAAAACCTCATCATAAATTACGCCACCAATGGCTGCCGGTCCTGGGTTTCCCTTGGAACCGCCATCCACGAATAAAGAATAATATCCTTTATCAGATCTCACCGAATCCACGATATCGGCATTTAATTTTTGTCTTAACATTTGTAATTGTTTGTTATCTTTAATAGGAATCCATTGATGATAATCAATACCAAAAGCCGCCAATTTTCTCTCCGAGGCCAAAACAGGAAACAACACCGATTCAAAATCAGTATTTGAATCTTCCAAATTAAACAAATCATGAAAATATGGATAAATTTCCGGCGAAAAACAAGTTACCCCAATATGCGCCGGCACTGGAATCATCGGATACATGGAAATCTCCTGTACCAAGCCATCCACAATTTGCATACCAGTAAAACTATAAGGAGTTTCCCGAGTAACAATAATAGTGGCCGGCAACTGTTTATTATAATAATTATGCCAAAAACTACGTAAAACATCTCTGGCAAATTCAGGATAATCCACGATTTGATCCACCGGATTATGGCAAACTGAAAAAGCATCCTCTGGTAAAAACTTTTTTACCAACGCGTTTAAAACAGCGCCTCCCTTGCCCACTGGCTTTTCCGGAAAACTATACTTGATATTTACCCCAAGTTTTGAACCATCTCCCAAAACATCCGTCACCGAATCAACATTATGATAAATCAAAACCACAAAATTCTTAATTCCAACACCACGATACATCAAAATCGTTCTTTCGATAATGGTTAAATCATCTTTAATCAACAAAACGTTTTTATTGGTATCCATGCCAGTAATTTCTCGCAAACGCAAACCCTGACCAGCCGCCGGCAAAATCACCCACATTTTTTCCACAAAAGTTTTAAATTCTTCATCGTTCACATTAATTTCTTCCGGTAAAAAACTACACAAATGTTGTTTTAAATTTGATAAAGCTCTTTGCATAAGTATTTCAAACTATTTATAAAACGCTCAATAAAATAATGATTACACCTAAAAGGATACGATACCAGGCGAAAAATTGCAAACTATGCTTTTCCAAAAATTTCAACAAATACTTGGCGGAAAAATAAGCAATGATTCCGGAAATACTCATTGAAACCATAAATATTCCCAATTCATTAGAACTAAGATTAAAATTTCCCTGAGAAAAATCCAGTATTTTTTTCAAGCCCATGCCCAAAATCAAGGGAATCGCTAACAAAAAGGAAAATTCCGCAGCCAAGCGTCGCGACATACCACGTCCTAAACCAGCAACGATGGTAATTCCCGAACGAGAAACCCCGGGAATAAAACTTAAAACCTGCCATAAACCAACCCAGAACGCATCTTGATTGCTAATTTCCTTTAAATCATCCTGTTTAGGCTTGAAAAAATGTTCTACTAAAAAGAAAAGTAAAGCACCACCAATTAAAGCCAAAGCAATCACTAACAAATTATCATTTAAACGTTCGGCATAATCTTCAATCAAAAAACCAATAATGGCGGCCGGAAAAATACCGATAATAACTTTTAACCACAATGATTTATCCTGCCAAAACTTTTTAAATTTTGGTAAAAATAAAAACAACAAAGCCAACGCAGTGCCCACGTGCAAAGCAATATCAAAAAGCAAATTACTCTCCAATTGAAAATCTAGAAGCTCATGTAAAAAAGCTAAATGTCCGGAACTAGAAATCGGTAAAATTTCAGTGATTCCTTGAACAATCGCTAGGATGATCGCTTTAAACCAAATAATAGGCATAGAAACGTGATAATTAATAAAAACAATTTCGGCGCCCGTAGGGGCGTATTGCATACGCCCCTACGGGCGCCTCGCAATGACAAGATAATCACCTACAATAATAACGAACGACCGAAAAATCGGCAACTAGGTTCCACCTGCAATAAATCCAAAACGGTTACAGTCACATCACTCAGCACACCAACCGGAGTCAACAAACTCAAATCATTACCAATACTTTCCAAAATAGAACTGGACAAACCTTGATATTCACGACCAATCAATAAAAAAGGCACGGCATTAACACTATGTTCCTTATCTATTTCACCAGTTCGCAAATTAATCATTTCTTCCACATTACCATGATCGGCGGTCACCATCAAAACTCCATTTTTATTTAAAACCAATTGGGCCAACTCACCTAAACATTTATCAGAAAATTCCACCGCTTTAACGCCGGCTTGCAAATCACCGGTATGACCCACCATGTCCGGATTAGCATAATTACAAACAATAAAATCATATTTATTTTCTTCAATGGCTGCCAACAATTTATCATTGACTTCACGTAAACTCATTTCCGGTTTTTCAGCATAAGATCCAACCCGTGGTGAAGGAATCACTATACGATCTTCGCCAGGATAAGCCTTCTCCCGACCGGCATTAAAGAAAAATGTGACATGCGCGTATTTTTCCGTTTCCGCAATATGTAATTGTTTTAAGCCAGCCGAACTAATTTCTTTGGCCAAACAACTTTCATTTTCTTGACTAGGAAAAGCCACTTCCATATTCATTCCTTTTTCATACTCAGTCATTCCCACAAAATAAAAATTTTGCAAAGACGCTCGCCCCCGATCAAAAGCGTTAAAATCTTGTTCAATAAAAGGTTTGCAAATTTCACGAGCTCGATCGGCACGGAAATTGAAAAAAATCATCGCATCATTATCTTGTACTTTGCCAATTACTTGACCTTCTTCGTCCACTACTGCCACCGGCTCAAATTCTTCATCATAAACTTTATTTTGATAAGAAGCCTCAATGGCGGCAACCGGATCAGAAACTTTTTGACCAAGTTCCGGATTAGCAATCACTTGCCATACTTTACTGACACGTTCCCAGCGATTATCACGATCTAAAGCAAAAACACGACCGGACATGCTAGCCAACTTTCCCACCTGACTATGTTCCATCTTAAATAATAAATCTTTGATAAAATTCTTGCCGGAATTGAAAACCGTATCACGACCATCCAAAAAAGCATGCACATAAACTTTTTGCACACCCTCTTTTTTAGCCAAATCCAACAAAGCATAAAGATGTTCATCAAAACTGTGAACCAAACCAGGGCTAACCAAACCCATGAAATGCAAAGCAGAATTATTTTGCTTAACATGATTCATCGCTTGCAAAAATTTTTCATTTTTAAAAAAACTGCCATCCCGAATAGCTTTGGTAATGCGAGGTAAATTTTGAAACATAATTCTCCCGCTACCCAAAGTTAAATGGCCAACTTCTGAGTTACCGGTTTCACCCCAGGATAAACCAACCGCTTCGCCCGAAGCTAACAAAGTCATAGTAGGAAAATTAGCCGTCAAATAATTAAATACCGGAGTTTTCGCCAAAGTAATAGCGTTCCCAGCTGAAGGACTGGCCGTACCCCAACCATCTAAAATCAAAAGCACCACCGGCTTGGGCCGATCACTGGGTGCTTTTCCACCTAATCCTCCCGCTAAAATCGAAGTATCTACAATTTTCATAAATTACCATTTTTTGTTTAATTCCATTTCAATTTCCATCAAACGATTATATTTGGCAATTCGTTCTCCGCGACTCAACGAACCAGATTTAATTTGACCAGCATTGGTAGCCACGGCCAAATCCATAATGAAATCATCTGGAGTTTCACCACTACGATGAGAAATCATTACTCCATATTCATTTTTTTGTGCCAAGAAAATCGCATCCATCGTTTCACTTAAACTACCGATTTGATTAACCTTAATTAAAATCGCGTTGGCCACCGAACTATCAATCGCCTTCTGCAAACGTTCCACATTAGTCACTAACAAATCATCGCCCACCAACTGAATTTCATCACCCAATTGATAAGTTAAGTCCTTCCAGGCTGGCCAATCATCTTCGCCCAAACCATCTTCAATGGAAACGATTGGATATTTATCAATTAACTTTTGCCAATATTTAATCATTTCCGAACCGGTCAAACTCAAACCACCTTTTTTTTCTCCTTTTAAAACATATTTACGACCATCATAGAATTCCGAAGCAGCTGGATCCAAAGCAAAGAAGATTTCTTCTCCTAATTTCCAACCGGCATTTTTAACAGCCTGAAAAATAATTTCCAAGGCTTGTTCGTTGCTATCCAAACTTGGCGCAAAACCACCTTCATCACCAACGCTAGTATTTAAACCTTTTTTCTGTAAAAGATGTTTCAACTGTTGAAAAATTTCCGCGCCAGCCCGAACTTGCTCGGCAGCTGACTTCACGCCAGCCGGAAATAACATATATTCCTGAAAATCCAAATTATTATCCGCATGTTTGCCACCGTTTAAAATGTTAAATGAAGGAATCGGCAAAACATATTTTTTACTTTTAATGGCAAAAGCTTCTCGCAAATAACGATATAAAGGCATTTGTGAAGCCAAAGCGCCAGCTCGGGCACAAGCCAAAGAAACGCTTAAAATAGCATTGGCTCCCAATTTGCTTTTATTTTCTGTGCCGTCTAAATCAATCATTATTTTATCAAGGGCTCGTTGATTACGAACATCTTTATTCAAAAGCGCCTTTCTAATAATTCTATTGACATTATTAACAGCACTTAAAACACTCTTTCCAAAATACAAACTTTGTTTGTTATCTCTTAATTCACAGGCTTCATGAACGCCGGTGGAAGCCCCCGAAGGCACGCTGGCCTTGGCAATCACGCCAGAGCCCAAAACCAACTTAGTTTCAACCGTCGGATTTCCTCGCGAATCAAGAATCTGTCTCGCCTGAATATCAGCGATAGCAAATTGTTTAGGAACTGCCATAAGTTTATCTTTATTATTTATTTAGAAAAAATTTGTAGACAGCGGTATCTTCTGCCACAACAATATCCATAAATCCATTTAAGTTCTCTTTTACTAATAAATCAAGTAAAGGTCGTCCCAGAGACAAACCCAAAGCTTTGCCCCGAGACCGATTAGCTAAAGCTAAAGTTAAAATTTTATCAGCATGACCAGGCTCGTTGGTGTTCGGACTCAATAAATTATCATAGATAATATTATCGGATTCCTTCATCAACAAAGCATAATAACGAATTGTTTCCGGCCCCAAATCCACTAAAATATCCTTACTCTCAATTTCATTGGATTTGGCCAAACGCAAATCATAACGACCGGACTTGGCCTCATAACGCGCTGCCATAAAATCCAAAGGATAAATCACTTTACCGGCAAATTTTTTTAAAATCTTCGCAAAACTTTCTGTTTCCTTATGTAATAATTGACGAGTCTTTTTATTCCAAAAATAAGAAGTCCAAGCTGTCCCCATTAACAAATAATCCAGTTTTGGCAAAATAGTGCTTAACGCTTCAAACTTAGAAAAATCCACTGGACCACCCAAAATAATAGAGCTTCTTTTGCCAAATAAATTCTTTTTTAAATCGCTTAAAACCTGCCAATCATCTGCAGTGCTTGGTCCGTAGTAAGTCGGCAATAACAATGGAAGTAAAGCCACTGAACTGCTTAATTTACCATGCAAATGAAGTGATTCAATAATATAAACATCTCCCAATAATGATAATTGTTCAGTGAAAGATCGATCCAAATATTTTTCTGGACCATAATCATCTAAACCAGTCAAAAAGCACAAACGAGCTTCCGGCTCCGCTTGAATCTTTTGAATTGTTACCGAAAAATCAATGCCTTCCGTGCAAGAAAACTGACAATAATCGTGGGAGTAAATCTTCTTAATTTCCTTCAAAGCCTGAGAAATCAAAGCTTCTGGCCCGCTGGCCAAAACCACCACTTGCTTTCCCGCTTCCATTAAAGCCTGAATAAATTCTAAAAATTTATTCTGATATAATTGATAGTAACTAAAATCAAAACGAAGGAGAATTCGTTTGGTGTTTTCCAAATTCTTAAACTGAACGATCGGATAAACCGCCATTGTTTTTTGCTTTTAAGTTTTTACTTTTTGATTTCATTTTTTCATTAGACTTTTACATTATACTAAAAATTTTACGATTGGACAAGAAAAATTGTTTTTACATTATTTAAAGCCACCGAAAGCCATCCTAGCGCCCATCCAGATTTCGCCCTTGGCGAAATCTGGATGGGCGCTTCCTTGTTTTGACTTTCAACCCTTAAATTTGCTAAAATTAAGTCAATGAAGCCCATCGGGCTGATCTTATTTATTTAAATAAACCAAAAAATTAAAACATATTTTATGCAAGACCTAAAAGCACAAAAAAAAGAACCGACAAGCGTTGATGGCAATGATTTTTTAACGAATGAAAAAAACATCCTCGCTGGGCACGATGATTACTCTGCTTATCGTGTTGATCGTCGAGCCAAAAATTATTACGCTATTCCTTTTTACAAAAGTAAATTAGTCTATGCTTTATTGGCGGTTTTTTTAGCCAGTATCGCTTTTATTTTTTGGTCCATCAACCGTCCTGACACCACCATGGTTAATCCGCAAACAAACAATGAACCGGTTACCCTGAGCAATGCCAGTGTTTTATTTTTTCAAGGAGATGTTTACGTCAGCCAAGATCAAAAAATTTCCTGGAAAAAAATCAATACCTCCATGGATTTAAAAACCAGTGACAGCGTAAAAACTATGGACAACACCTGGGCCATTATTAAATTACCCCAAGGTGCTTATGCTCGTTTGGATGCCAACACAGAAATATCCTTATTAGAACTCAGCCAAGAAAATATTTATCTAGAACAAAGTTACGGACAAGTTTTTCATTACACCAACAAAGGTGCCAGTCCTTTGGTTTACAAAACAAAAATTTTAGATTGGGAATTTACGGCACTCAATGAAATGTTCAATTCTTTTAGCAATCGCCAAAATATTCAAATTCAAAATTTTGACGGGAATATGGAATGGCAACGTGCCGGTGGAAAAAGTGAAATCAGTACTGGAGTAAAACATTTGATGATCAACTTAAATGATAACACCGTGGAAGAAAAAGAATTAATTTTAAACCCAGAACTATTCAACTACGCTTGGTTAAACTGGAACAACCAACAAAATAAGGGGCAAAATCTGAAATTAATCAGCTTACCTTTTGCGGAAAATTGGCCAGAAACATTAACCTTGGTTGGTGAAGCTCAGGAAGATGACACCATAAAATTCACCTGGGAATATGACGAAAAATATGAAGGTATGCCACCTTATGGTTTATACTTAATGATTGGCGATAAAGCTGATCCAAGCTATCCGCAAAATACTTACGTTTACATCAACAGCGCCGATCTAAATGATGAAGAAATAAAAAATGAATATAGCTGGACCAACTTAGAAGATGGTGAATACAATTTCCGTTTAGGTGTATTTGACGGCGTTAAAGAAATCGTTAAATATAGTAATAATGTAGAAATAAAATTACCCGCCAATGAGAAATCAACTTTGACATTACAAGGTTCCATTGATGAAACCCGTGCCACTCTAACTTGGACCACGGAAAATCTAGCAGAAAACACTTCTTGGAAATTATTAATCGCTGAAAACACCACCCCGATTTATCCCTTGCACACTGCCGAAAACCTCGCTCGTGAAATTAGTACTTTCACCTGGAAAAATTTAAGTCCGGGAAAAACTTATCAGTTCCGTTTATGTGAATTTGACAGTGTGAAAAATGAATGTATTTTCTATAGCAATGCTGTGAATTTCAACATTGGTATAGCCGCTTCCGAAGAAGAAGAAATGACCGAGTTGGAAAACAACACCGCCACTCCGCAAATCAGTCTTTCCTGGCAAGGCGGGCTACCACAAATCACCTGGACAAAACTCAATAGTAACAATCGATATTTGTTGCAAATCAGTGCTGCCTTCAGTGACAACCAGGCAGTTGAAATTAATCCTAGCCAAAGCTATTATGTTTTTACCGGTTATGATGTCAGTCAAACATATTTCGCATCCTTATGCGTAATTGATAATAACCAAAATTGTTTACAACGATCTAATGAAATTAAAATAATGATGCCTTAACTCTATGAATTATTTAAAAGAACAGGACCCGCAAATCTGGATTAGTTTACAAAAAGAAATTCACAGACAGAATACCACGCTGGAAATGATTCCCTCGGAAAATTTTGTCAGCCCAGCAGTCTTAGAAGCTTTGGGCAGTCCACTAACCAATAAATATGCCGAAGGATACAGCGGTCAACGTTATTATGGTGGTAATCAATTTATTGATGAAATTGAAACTCTGGCCATTGAACGAGTCAAACAATTATTCGGTGCTGAACACGCCAACGTTCAACCCTTATCCGGATCTCCAGCCAATTTGTGCGCTTACTTCGCTCTGCTCAATCCCGGCGATACTATTTTAGCAATGTCATTAAATCAAGGCGGTCATTTAACACACGGTCATCCGGTGAGCAAAATCAGTAAAATTTTTAATTTTGTTCATTACAATGTCAAAGATAACGGTGAACTTGATTATGAAAACATCAAAGAACTGGCTATCAAACATCAGGCTAAATTAATTCTAGCTGGCTACTCCGCTTACTCGCGGGAAATTGATTATCAAAAAATCAAAAATATTGCCGACGAATTAGGAATTTATACCATGGCCGATATCGCTCACCCGGCCGGTTTAATCGCCGCTGGTTTATTGAATAATCCGGTACCAATTTTTGATGTGGTCACCAGCACCACTCACAAAACTTTACGTGGCCCACGCGGTGGCATCATTCTTTGCAAAGAAAAATTTGCCAAACAAGTGGACAAAGCAGTTTTCCCTGGTTTACAGGGTGGCCCGCATGAAAACAATATCGCTGCCAAAGCAGTGGCTTTTAAAGAAGCCCTGGCCCCGGAATTTAAAATTTATGCTCAAAATATTTTAGATAACGCTAAAATTCTAAGTGAAGAATTAGCTGCCGGTGGAATCAAAATTTGTTTTGGAAAAACCGAAAACCATCTGATGCTTTGCGATATTCGTGATTTTGGAATCAACGGAAAAATCGCCCAAACCGCATTGGAAGAAGCCGGAATCACCGTAAACATGAATATGATTCCCAATGACCCGGGAACACCGCTGGCACCGTCCGGAATTCGTTTAGGAACCCCGGCAATCACGACCCGTGGTTTTGGAAAGTCCGAAATGCCAATCATTGCCCAGCTTATTTTGACCGTATTGAAAAACCCAAATAAGGCTGATATATTAGAACAAGTCAAACAACAGGTTGAAGAACTCTGTTTAGCTCATCCTTTAGTATATCCACATGAAAACAATCATTCTTAACGGCAAGCAATTATCTGAGGAAATTTTAGATAATTTATATTCTCAAAAAGATAGTTTACCGGTCACTCCAGGCTTGGCGGTTATTTTGGTAGGCGAAGATCAAGCTTCCAAAGTTTATGTCAAAATTAAAGAAAAAACCGCGCGCCAACTAAAAATTAACTCTCATACCTATATTTTTGATAATAAAGATAGTGAAGAAGATATTTTAAGCGCCATTGATTTTTTAAATAAAGATGATGAAGTCCACGGAATTTTGGTGCAATTGCCACTACCAGCCCATCTTAATAAGGAAAAAATCATCAACGCCATTGATCCTAAAAAAGACGTCGATGGTTTTCATCCTACAAATCATCAATTACTAATGACGGGGAAACCTTATTTGGTGCCGGGCTTAAATTTAGCGATTATGGAATTGTTAACAGCCAGTGAAAAACCATTAGCGGGAAAAACCGCCTGTGTCATCTGTAATTCCCCTATTTTTGGAGAATCTGTTAATAAATCCTTGGAAGATTTGAAAATTTCCGGTAAAACCTGCTCCGCCGAACAATATCAGCTAGATAAAAATCTACAAAACAGCGATATTATTATTATCGCCATTGGCCAAGCCAACTGGTTAAAAGCTGATATGATTAAAACCGGCGCCATCATCATTGATGTGGGTATCAACAAATTAGCCGATGGAAGCGTGGTTGGCGATGCTGATGCTCAGGATTTACAAGGCAAAGCTGCCTATTTATCACCGGTCCCCGGCGGTGTCGGGCCACTCACTGTGGCTATGTTAATGGAAAACCTATATACTTTAACTATCAAAAGCCAGGTTAATTCCTAAAATAAAAATATGCCGAAAAAGTACGACAATAACGGTCACTCCTCGGAATTCGCGAATGTTCCACCCCACAACCTTGAAGCCGAAGAAGCTATTTTAGGCGGACTTTTAATTGATAGCGAAGCCGTGGTGAAAGTGGCTGATCTTTTAGATGCCGGCTGTTTTTACAAAGAAGCCCATGGCATGATTTACGCTGCCATGATGACACTGTATCAAAACCGCGAACCGATTGATATTTTGAGTTTATCCAATAATTTAGAAGAACAAGGTGTTTTAAAACAAATTGGGGGCCGATCATTCTTGGCAAATTTAGCAGAAAGAGTGCCCACCGCCGCCAACATCGTGAATTACGGCAAAATTGTCCGAGAAAAAGCCACTCGCCGAAATTTAATGCAAAGCTCTCGTCAGATTGGACAAATCGCCAATGAAGACGAGGAAATTGATGTTTTATTGGATCGTGCCGAACAAGAATTATTTAAGGTCACTCAACGTTTTCTACAAAATAATTTCATCAGGATTAAGGATATTTTAAGTGAAACTTTTGCCCGTATTGATTATTTAAATAAAAATTCCGATAAATTACGTGGTATTCCCACCGGCTTTACGGATTTAGATAAGAAATTAGCTGGTTTACAAAAAACCGATTTGGTTATTTTAGCTGCTCGTCCGGCCATGGGTAAAACCTCTTTGGCTCTGGATATTGCTCGTAATGCCGCCAAACAGAATCATCCGGTGGCCCTCTTCAGTTTGGAAATGGGTAAAGACCAATTGGTGGATCGTATGCTCTGCTCCGAAGCCGGCATTGATTTATGGAAACTGCGAACTGGTAAATTATCCGACAGCGACGGCGACGATGATTTTCCACGGTTGGGCCATGCCATGGGTGTTTTATCAGAAATTCCTTTATTTATTGATGATAGTGCTGGTTGTAATATTATGGAAATCAGAACCAAAGCGCGCCGTTTACAAGCTGAACATGGCTTGGATCTGATTGTCATCGACTATTTGCAGTTAATGGAAAGTCGGGCTTCTTATAATGAAAACCGCGTGCAGGAAATTGCTCAAATTTCTCGTGGCTTAAAACAATTAGCCCGCGAATTAAATATTCCAATTCTCGCTTTATCCCAGTTATCTCGTTTGGTGGAAATGGAAAAACCGCCAATCCCAAAATTATCCCACTTGCGTGAATCCGGTTCCATTGAGCAAGACGCCGACATCGTGATGTTTGTCTATCGTGAAGAATATTATAATAAGGAGACTCCTAGAAAAGGCATTGCGGACATCATCATTGCCAAACATCGTAATGGTCCAACCGGCACGGTAGAACTGTACTTTGATCAAACCAAAGCCAGTTTCAAAAATTTAGACAGAACGCATGAACAATTATAAATAATAAACAACAACTATGGGAGTATTCAGTCAATTGAAACAAATCAAAGATTTAAAAAGCCAAGCTAAACAAATGCAAGCCCAATTATCCACCATTTCCGAAACCGTGGAAGCCGGCTGGGGCGATAAAGTCAAATTAACCATTAATGGCAATCAACAATTCACCAAAATTGAAATTGATGAAGCCCTAATGGCCGCTGATAAAAAGAAAAAATTAGAAGATTTATTATTGGAAGGTGCCAATAAAGCCGTGCAAAAAGTGCAAAAAATCATGGCTGAACAAATGATGAAAAATGAAGGTGGTCTAAGTGGTGTTTTAGGAAAATTGAAAGATTTAGATAAGGCCCAAGGAGAACAAAAATAACTTAATACTGATTTAAAAGCATGAGAAATAATCCACTGCTCAATGAATTGTTGCAGAAATTAGCCTATGAAATGGGAAAACTTCCCGGGGTTGGTCCGAAAACCGCGGAAAAGTACATTTTTTATTTGTTGAATCAAAATGAAGATGAAATCCTTCGTTTAGCAAGTTTAATTGGCCAATTAGCAAAAAACATCCGTTTATGCGAACGTTGTCATAATTTCACTTCCGTGGATGAAGCGCTCTGTCCCATCTGTCAGAGCCCCCAACGCGAACAAAACGCAATTTGCGTAGTAGCACGCCAGCAGGATTTAATCGCCATTGAACATCTCCATGAATATAATGGACTTTATCACGTTTTACGGGGAACTTTAAACCCAGTGGAAGGAATTACTCCGGAAAAACTCAGCATCAACAGCTTACTGAAAAGATTGGAAGATAAAAGCGTTACCGAGCTAATTTTAGCCCTGGACGCGGATATTAATGGCGAAAGCACCATTCTCTACTTACAAAAAATTCTAAAACCATACAATTTAAAAGTGACTCGCCTGGCCAAGGGTATGCCCATGGGGGCGAGCATTGAATACGCCGACGAAGCCACTCTTTCCAACGCCTTTAAAGGCCGAAAGGAATTGTAAAAACAAAAAAATCCCCCAGTTAAAGGGGGATTTTTTTTATCAATTAAATTGATTGGATTTCTACTACTGTTTGGTGTTGTCTATGTCCATGAACCTTATGGTATCTGGTTTTATTATGGAACTTACCAACGCGGATCTTACGAGAGCGTTTCTGTTCCAAAACCTTAGCACCAATGGTTTTGCTGACATTTGGCATTCCCAAGTCTAAATCAGCACCACTTTCATCAGCAATCAACAAAACATTGTCAAATTTAATTTCACTGCCGACTTCAGCTTCTAATTTTTCAATAGTGATTTTTTCTCCTTCTTTCACGGTGTATTGTTTGCCACCGGTTTGGATTACTGCGATTTTAGCCATACATCAAATATAAATAATTTAAAAATTTGAATAACAGATGAAATTATATGGTATTAACTCTGTTTTGTCAATAATTACTTGGCTAATTCCTCATCAATAATTTGAGCGAAATATTCATAAGGATAAGCCCCGGAAACGAATTTATCATTAATAAACACAGCTGGGGTGCCTTGAACACCATCGGTCATACCCATGGTTTGCATTTCTTGAATCAAAGCATCTTTAGTGGCGCCATTAAAACATTGAGTAAAAGTAGCTTCATTTAAGCCCAATTCCTTAGCCCAGGTGACAAAAATGCCAGCGGTGGCCAAAGAGGATTGATTGCTGAAGATTTTAGCATGCATTTCCCAGAATTTACCTTGATCAGCCGCACATTCACTGGCTTTAGCCGCTGGATGAGCATTCTGGTGGAAATCTAAAGGAAAATGACGGTAAGCCACTTTAATCTTATCTCCATAGTTCTTCTTGATTTGTTCCATGGTGGCAAAATTACGGCTACAATATGGACATTCAAAATCAGAATATTCAATAATGGTCACTTTTGCATCTTTATTGCCAAACACATGATCTTTAGCATTAATAGCGCTAACTGTTTTCACTTCTGGAGCTGGATATTGACCATAACCAGAATCAGCCACTTCCCCGGTTGGATTAACCGTTGGATTAGCCGATGCAGTACCGGTGCTTTCACTACCATTTAACTTCCACATTAAACCAAACAAGACAAAAAATGAGACCAAACTGATAATGCTCATTCCCACGAAAAATCCCAACAAGAACGATGGTTTTTCATTAGATTTGTGTTCTTCCATACCTTATTTTTATTATTTAGACTAATTAAGTGTTATTATCTTAATATATCATAAAAACTTTGGCAAGATGACACCGGCAGATAACTAGGATGAATAAAAATTCAGCCCGATTATCCCCAGTGTCAACCCACCTTCTATATATTAATACGCAACTGGAATAATAATAATTTCAATTATCCTAATCCTTCCAAACACTTTTCACATCATCCGGGGCAAGATTCTTATCCTTTTTAAATAATGACAAATACAACATCGGTAAAACGCCACCCCAAGGAAACAACAAACATAAAACAAACCAAGCAGTTTGCCGATTTTTAGCAGCATACCACAAAGCAAAACCTTCCCAGGTGACCGTCCAAATGCTAAATGGTAAAAACGCGAACCAGGAATCCACCGTAGTTAGCAATGAATCTCTTAAAAATTCCAGAAACCAAGAAAATATAAACATAAACTTTTATCATTAAAATTTTGGAGCGGACGGCGGCATTTTAATATTGTTCATGGATTGATCCTCACGATCACGCTTCACCACAAAATAATAAATCAGCGCGCCAATCACGCCGGTTAAACAAATCACTAAAATCCACACTACTTGGTTATCAGTTTTATACTTGGCCGCATCAATCAACATCATAATCCAAAAAACCAGGGAGGCAATTGCCAAAACAAAAATTCCTAAAATCAACCAAATAATCCAGCTTGGCATATCTTCACAAGGAATTTCCTTACCATTATAAGTACACTTACTGGTGGCAGCTTGACTTAAATGAGGAAAAACCATCATCCAGAAAGCTAACAATGAAGCGAAAAGTTTTTTCATATAAAAACATTAATAATTAATTCTCCTATATTATAACAAATCCAAAGCATTTTTTGTACTCAGCCATTTTACCTGTTTATCTTTCTGAAACCAAGTTAACTGGCGTTTAGCATAGTGACGGCTGCGCTTTTTCATTGTTTCCACTGCTTCAGCCAAAGAAATTTCACCTTTTAAATGAGCAATCAATTCACGATAACCCAAACTATCCACCGCCGGCCACGTTTCACCGTATTTATCATACAAAAATTTGCTTTCCGCGAGCGCACCAGCGTTAATCATCTCATCCACCCGCTGATCAATGCGTTGATATAATTCAGCGCGTGGCCAAGCCATGCCCACCCGAATCGTTTCTTCAAACATTGCCGGGCCTTTCAAATCTCGCTTCAACCAATTTTCACCGGTTTGGTAAAAATAAGCCAAAGCGCGCAGCACGCGGCGCGGGTTTTGAAAACCTTCACCCAAATCAATCGCTTGCGCTTTTAATTCCTGCACCAATGGTGCTAAACCTTCTTTTTCATAACGTAAATTCAAATCCTGATAAATTTTCTCATCCAAAACTGGTGGAAACTGATAATTATCCAAAACTGCCTGAGCATACAAACCGGTTCCACCGACCAAAATCGGCAAACGATCTTTATTTTTTTCCAATAACTGATAAACCGCACTTTGATATTGAGCGGCTGAATAAGTTTCGGTTGGTGCTAAAAAATCCACCATAGATTCTTCCACGCCATCCACCATATAAATTCCGTTTTTCCATTCTCCCGAATCTTTGCCGGTGACAATGTTCAATTCCTGATAAATCTGTCGGGAATCAGCGGAAATCAAAAAACCATTATATTTTTTGGCCAAATCTAAAGCCACTTTGGATTTGCCCGAAGCGGTTGGTCCCAAAATTGCAATTATTTTTTTAAACATAAATTTTAATCAATGATTTTTCCCCACAACGCCCAAGTGGAAGTTTTTTCTATTTTAACATTAGCAATTTTCCCAAGCAAATCATCAGAATCTGCCTCCACAAAAACCAATTTCAATTCTTTGGATTGACCGCTTAAAGATTTTTTCTCCACATGATAATTATCAAACAAAACTGAAACAATTTGATCTTGATAAACTTTATTTTTTTCATGGGTGATATTTTCCATCAAATGTTGAATTCTGAACCAACGTTCTTTTTTTACCGTTAACGGCACATCATCCTTCATTGTTTTAGCAGCCACTGTCCCACGACGTTGGGAATATTTAGCATGATAAGAAATATCAAATTGTAAATCTTCATAGGTTTTTAAAGTTTCCGCAAACTCTTCTTCAGTTTCTCCGCAAAATCCAATAATAAAATCCGTGCCCAAAGAAATCGTCGGTTTCAAAGCTCGCACTTTAGCCACGATTTTTTTATAATCTTCCACCGTATATTTACGATTCATTCTTTGCAAAACCGAATTAGAACCAGACTGCAAAGGCAAATGCAAATAATTAATATGTTTTTCCAAAGTTAAGGCCTGAATCACTTCATCAGACATATCTTTGGGATGAGAGGCCGTAAAATACATTCTTTCCAAACCTTCAATTTGATTGGCCTCCCACAACAATTTAGCAAAAGCAGATTCTTTAAAAGGATTATTTTCACTAAATTTTGATAAATCTTCCGGATTATAGGAATTAACATTTTGTCCCAAAAAAATAATTTCTTTCGCCCCCTGAGCAATCGCCTGCTTCACTTCGCTTAGAACTTCGGTAAATGGTCGGCTCCGCTCACGTCCCCGCACATAAGGCACGATACAATAGGAACAAAAATTATTGCAGCCAGTCATAATCGGCACAAAAACCGAATATTTTTTCTGACTTTCCGGCTGGATGCTAAAATAATCAGCGTTTTTAACGGTTTGATCCATAAATGATTGAATGGGAAAATATTCCAATAACTCATTCGCCCACTGTCCCAAAGTTTCAATATTTAAAACTAAATCAAAACTTTCCAAGAATTTAACTTGATCTTTCTCGTGAACACAGCCGCTCAACAATAAAACCGGCGGATTAGCTTGTAATCGCCATTTTTTAGCCAAACCATGCAAACGATCCACCGCGCTTTGCCGCACCGAACAAGCCAACAAAATCATCAAATCCGCTTGAGTTTCTTCATCCACCGGCTGTCCACCCAAAGCTTGCAAATAAGCAGCCACGCGCTCGCCGTCATTCTTATTCATTTGGCAACCAAAGGCTAAAATCTTAAATTTAAAAATAGAATTATTGTTCATAAATCATAATTTGACAGAAAAAGAGATAAAATTCAAGGGCAATTAGCCGATGTTTTCTTGTTTAGGTAATTTAATGCCATCCCGATCCCTTACATTGTCTGCATAACTCTTAGCTTGAGACTTTAATTCATTTTCCCAAGTATCCAATAATAGAATACTTTGCACCAGGTTGCTTCTGAGTGCAGGCACCATTGAACGAATATCTTCATGATTTTTTCGAAATTTTGGTTCACCGGGAAACAAATCATCATGATTTTCTTTATTTAAAATCTTAATTTCTTGTCCCAAGCTCAATACTAAATCCATTACCTTTTGGTATTGCTCATTTTTTTCTGATGGCCATTTTTCAGCCTCTACTGGTAAAACATTCAATTTTGAATCTAATGTTCCTGGCATAATTTTCTTATTTATTTTTTAAAATTTACTAAAAAGCTCTAACACATACGGTCCAAAAATCAAAATCCCAATAATCACCGAACCAATGGCGGCGATTAAAACAGTGGCTGCCATCATATCTTTGACGGTTTTCACATAAGAACTCATTTTCGGACTCATAAAATCCACCACTTTTTCAAAAATAGTATTCATCAATTCTAAAATAATAATTGAACCGCAAACCAGTAACAGGACAATCCATTCCCAAACCTTAACTTGAAAAAAAGCACCCGCCAACAAAACCATGACGGTTGCCAATAAATGAATTTGCAAATTACGTTCTTCCCGAGCGGTACGCCAAAGTCCCTTAGCCGCGTTTTTCAAACTGTTTGTAAATGATTGTCGTCCCATATTAAATTTTAAATAATTCTTGTAATAATTGATCTTCTAATTTTTCCATCTCACTGGCTTCACTAGCTTCCAGGTGATCATAACCCAACAAATGCAAAATCCCATGAATTAATAATAAATAAAATTCTTTTTCCGGACCTTGCTTAAATTCAATGGCCTGGCGTTTTACCTGATCAATACTGATAATAATATCTCCCAAAGGTTTGGCTTCTTCGCCCAAAGGAAAATCCACCGAGGATTCATTATAAGCAAAACTCAAAACGTCGGTCACTTGATCTTTGCCACGATATTCCCGATTCAAACGTTGAATTTCTTCATCACTGACAATGGATAAATCTATTTGAAAAACATCAGCTCCAATAAATTTTTCTGGCAAAGCGCTCAAAATTAATTTTTCCAAATCCGTCAAACGAGTCAATTCAAAATCAAGCAAATTTTGCTCATCCTGATAATCAATGCGTAATTGCTTCATATAAATAAAATTAATTGACTTTAACTGAAAATTAGCAGGAACCGCACTCAAAATCAAGCTTATAAAGTACTGGTATCAACGGCTTCGTCTCCAGTATCCAATGCACCAGAGGCTTCGGGAACGGTTTCTTCACCGGTACTGCCGGTTTCACCTTCTCCCATGGTATCACTTTCCTCAAAAAATGCATTTAACGCATTATCAAATTCTTCACTGCTGGTTTCAGTACCAGCACTTGCCGGAACCTCATCAGTAACGGTAGAATCTTCCGTGGCAGCATTACCAGCGTCAAGCTCTTCGGGTAAAACCAAGTCCTTAGCAAGCAAGCGAAAACTTTTCGCAAACATCAAAAAAGTTGTTTGATAAGATAATGGTTTTAAAGGATCAAATTGATAAGTCAAAGAATAAATTTTATTGCCATCAGCAAAGAAAGCCATGTACAATGCTGGCAAAAGAATTCCTTGCAATGATTTATCTTTATTTTCAAAAACTTCCTCCGAATAAACCGCCTTAAACTTCAAAAGAGAATTAGCCATTTTTAATTTCACCCATTGGAGTAAAGCCAATTCACCAGCATTTTCTTCAATCTTTAATTCCACGTATTCACTGGTGTTGGAAGATACAAACATAATATTACTATCATCCACATCCAGCTGCTGCAATTTCCAAGCGGTTGGATACAAAATTTTATAAGATTGTTGCTCGGAAACAAATTCTTGGACCAAAGTCGCGCCTAATAAAGTTTCCGGGGCAGTATTACTTGGTGAATACAAATTTTTAATTTCCAAGGAATCTTCATAAGTATCCATATCACTATCCACAACCTTGGGATCACTTTTATACAAAGTTTCCTCTTCATCAGTTAAGCCATCGGCATCAGTGTCCAACGCAGATAATAATTCTGGCAATTCAGGTTCCAAAGGCGCTGCCACGGTTTCAATGGTTCCATTTAAATTAAGCTTTTGTTGTTCGTTAAAAACATTCAAACCAGCACTAATTTGATTGAAACCAATTTCAAAACGAACCGTTAAAGTATAAGTTTTTTCGGTTAAACGTTGATAAATATATTGGAAGTTATCATCACTGACTGGATCGGCTTTCAACTCAGCCACAAAAGTGACTTCTCCTTCCTGCCACAAACCCGAGGCTGGAATACTTTCCGGATACATTTGATTCTTTTCAAAATACAAACGCAATCCCTCCTGACGATCAATGACGTCACTGATACGTTGACGATCGCGTTCTTCTTTTTGTCGATTATCTTCCGCTAATTTTTCAGCTTCGGCTGCTAAACGTTCTTCTTCTGCCAAACGTAATTCCTCAGCCAAGCGTTGTTCTTCTTCGATTCTTTGTAATTCTGCTAAATCAGAATCAACCGTTTCACGATTTGACCACCAATACCAAGCACCAAAAGCAGACCCTCCTAAAATAAAAAATAGAATTAAAATAATGACAATCATTTTTCCTTTACCACCGGACGTGGCCGGAGCCTCGGGACGAGTGAAAACCGCAGGCGGCGTGGATTGAGTCGGTGTTGATGGCGTCAAAGGTTTTCCAGGTGTTTCCTTTATTTCTTGCACCTGACCAGCTTTACTAACTTTTTGATAAAGGTCCTCTTGATTCATCACGTTATCGGGCATCACGTGCATTCGCACTGATTTGTTGGTCGGTTGATTGACCGGCTCACCGCCCCCCAACGGATTCATTTTTAAATCAGCCATAATTTTTATATTTTTATTTTATTTAAATTTCCAATTGACCAGGACCATTGGGATTATATCCACCACTAACTTCTACTCCATCCGTATAACCATCACCATCCGTATCGGATTTCAATGGATCAGATTTATAAACCATTAATTCATCATAATCAGATAAACCATCCCCATCACTATCAAATTCCAAAGGATTGGTTTTATGAGTCATCACTTCATCCCGATCAGACAAACTATCATTATCAGTATCAGCTTTCATGGTATGAGTTCCCAATTTACTTTCCTCTTCATCGGTTAAGCCATCATTATCCGTATCTTTATTTAAATCAACCACCACCGTATCATCAATTCCCGCTGAATCTTCAGGATTAACAGGTTCTTCTTCGGTGACAGTATTTCCATCACCATTGATAATTTCAGACAAAGGAACATTCACATCCACCATTAAATCGTCAGCGCTGGCTGCATTTTCATCTTCATTTGCAATTGGAGCCAAATCATTACTATTTGGTTTATTATCTACCGCCATAATCATTTCATCAGTCACCGTATAATCTTCTTCAGGAAAACTATAGGCATTATCCACCACCACTTCTTCTGGTTCAACTAAAATAACGGCTGCTTCATCAGCGGAGAACATCGATTTCACATAAGGATAAGCCACCATAATGGCGCCCACCACTACCACCAACGCCACCACCACTATTAATACTTTTAATAAAATTGAGGAAGCTTTGCCACCACTAACAGCCACCGCCGCCTGAGCTTGTTCCACACTCAGATTCGGATTAACAGCCGGAGCGTCAACTTTCAAACTATCAATATCACCAAACATATCGTCAGGTTCCTTAGTTTCTTGTCCCGGCACCACCACCGGACGATTAGCCAATTCCAAAGCCGGCTCTGGTGGAAGAGTATTTTGATTATCACCAATGTTTGTTAATTGCTCCTCGGTCATAATTATATTTTTATTTTTTATAAAAACACTTTAACTATTATTGTACTCTATTTTTTGATTGCTGTTAACGGATCATAACCTTCCTGAACTTCATCATAATCAGAAAAACCATCACCATCCGTATCGGCTTTACGAAAATCCGTTCCAATTTCCATTTCCTTGGCGTTTGATAAACCATCACCATCAAAATCAGCCTCATTAAAAACCGCTTGGGTATCAGCAAAGGATTCAAAACAACGAGACTGCCAAAGATCTGTAGTAATCGCTCCACATTCACTACCAGCTAAAGACTCTTGCCACTTAAAATAATCCAAACACAACGTTTGATCACTTAGCTGTTCACAAATATCTTTAGTCTGATTGGAAAAAACTCGCAAATAACAATTTTCCTTATCCAAAGCCACCGCCATCTTAGTACATTCGGAAAAACATTCCGCCGGCGTTCCTTGGCAAACTGGAGTAACACTTTCCTCGGAAATATTCGGAACATTTGCCACATCGCCAGACGTGGTCGGAGGGGCATCTTTTTGACAAGCAGCTCCCATTAAAAACGTCAGAGCGAAAATCGACAATAAGTATTTCATTTGCATAAATTTATGGACAATAATTAAATTTTAAGTTTTGTAATTTGATATTCCCTCGCAATGACTGACTAATATCAATATTCAACGGCAACAATTGTGCTTCCGGACGACATTGATAAGTTCCCGGTAATGGCATATAACGTCCACCGTACAATTGCGTACTTAATTCATTGGCAGTTAAAGTAACCGTCATTCTGCTGATAATTTCATCATAAATAGTCCCCAAACTACTGGCGCTGGAATAGGCATAAACCGGGGAAGCCTGACATGGCGGATAAACCGGTTCAGTCAAATTCTCATCAGCAGGACATTCGCTGGACCACAAATAGGTATTGTTAATAGCATTTGGGTAAGCAATGGTATATAAAGATACATCATCACTTTTCATTTTCATAGCTGCGTCCAAAGCTTGAGTTTTATGATTAACATCCACGTCACCGTCCGTTAATAAAATCAAAATATTATCACCGGTTTTATCAGCCTCAGCTAAAATCGTGTCATTAAGATTAAAGGCTCCGGCCGCCACCTCAAAACCCAAATCCGTGTAAGTTCCACCGGCAGGCACCTGACTATTTAAAAAAGCTTTAAAACTAACAACATCGCTTGATCCATACCAGGCAAGTGCCTCACTGGTGGCAGGCACGGCGTTTGCAGAAAAGAAAACAGCACTCATATTAACATCAATTTGATTTTCCGTAGAAAAATCCACTAGTTTTTGAATGGCACCAGTACTGGAATTGGTCAACGCATCCAAAGCACATTCAAAACGACTGTCACGGGTTTTACATTCCGTAACACCAGCCGCCACACATTCCGGGGCAGGCTGTCCGCCGGTACAAAGAGAAACGCGACGAGTAGCACGTTGTGGATAATATTCACAAATGGTTTGAGTTCCGGAATTTCCCAACGGATCACCGCAACTAACATCATAAGTATTCATGGAACCGGATTTATCCACCACAAAAACCACATTCAAAGTTGGCGCTTGTAAATTATTCAAAGCGATATCAGCCATAAATCCAGGAGGTTCTTTACCAGCAAAGGCTTCGGTACAAGTTCCCTCCACACCATTTTTATCCACACAATGTTCATCGTAATCCGGATGACACCAAGCGCCTTGTTTTAAATAAGCAACGTTGGTGGATTGGCAAGTCCAAGAACCCTGGGCCAAACGATTGCAAGGTGGCAAATATAAATTGACGCCACTTGGGAAACCGTCTTGTGCCTCAAAATTTAAAGTATATAAAGTATCCAACTGACAAGTCCCCTGTCTTTCTACGCCACCAACCGTGGCCGTACAATCGGTATTAGTTAAACAAGATTTCCCATCCACAGTACTATCACCAGTACCTGTACAATAACGACGTAGGAAATAAGAATCTCCTTGATAAAAGACATTTTTATTGGTCCCGCTTGGACAAGAACTGCCACAAGTATTACTACAATAAATTTTACTGGCATCAGGGTTACTGGCAGAATAATAATCCGGGTGCTTCCAATCACAAACTTCACGACTGGATTGAATATTTCCGTCACCACAATAACCACCACAATCAGCTTCATCAAAACCGGACGTTCCTACCGGCGCGCAACTTGGACTTAATTGATCCATACAATCCTGAGCAGACACACAATTCAACCCAGTATTTTCATTATTTTGAGTATAACAAGTGCCTTTGAATGAACCGTCGGAAACAGCGGCACAAACACCATAAGCTTCTCCGAATTTTGTTGTACACTGGGTATTATCGGTACAGAAGAAACTTAAATCACTAGTTTTTCCTTCTAAATCCACACAATGTTTTTCATTGGTACAAATACCACTATCATCCGCACACTTATCACAATCTTCAGTCGTATTATTTTGATTAATTACCAAAGCCGTTTTGACATTATTTTTAATACAAGCAATCGGACTAGCTAAATTACAATAATACGCTTTATAAAAAGGAGAACAATCATCTTCACCCTGACAAACGGTATTGCTGGTCCAAACATTAGAACCCATCATGGTGTTTAAAGAACAACGTCCCATTTTAAATGAATCATCAAAATTCAAACAAGTTCCACTGGTCGCCAAACAATCATCAGCACTGGCACAAACCTTACCATTATTAATTCCCGCCCCGTTACAAACGGAAACACCGTTGATTAAAGGATGTTTATTACATTGGGCCATTCCATAGGTTTGCGCACAAGTAGAATCATTGGTACAAGCTTTACTTGGAATATTGCTACATACACCTTGCCATAAACAACTGCTACAAGTTTTCGTTTGTGGCGTGTACCAAGCTTGATTTCCAAAATTTTCATTACACATATTAACAGAAGTCTCACATTGCTCACCCAAATCTGTTTCTACACGACCATTACCACAACTATTCACCCAACGTCCCAAACGACAGAAAGTAAACGATTGACTTGGATGAATAGCACCTTCTTCATACCAAGTCCCGCCAGCATAACATTGCCCCACGCCCATCAATTCGCTCTCGCTCATCCCTTCGCTGCTGAATTGAACATGTTGCAAATATTCCAAATGATAATCCAATTTATAATTACTGCCACCATCTAAAACCTGATAACGATAAACATAAGAATCAGCTTGATCAAAGAAAGCCTGATCCTCATCAAAAGACATGTTAGAAGCATTATAACAAGTGCTTTGATTATACAAATTATCCAAGCTCGGTTGACACAAACAACCAGGACAAGCACTACCATCATCTTTTACCAAACAATCTCGATCACTAGCACAAGTTTGGCCATTTTCCACACCACCCTGAACACACTTACCATAAGAATAAACACAAGAATTAACACTGAATTTATTAATTGGATCAACGGCATTCATTGCCAATTCATTAGTCCAAGATGGCCAAGTACTATAAGAAATACCAGGAATTAAGGAACCGGAGGCCAATTTTGGATAAGAGCCATTGTTACTATAATAATCATCCAAAGATTGATTGATTTCTTGGAAAGAATATAAACGATATAAATCACGAATCAATTGTTGCTTATAGGCATAAGCACTGGTATTGAAACTCTGCCAAGAATAATAAGAAGCATCCCGATATAAATTGGTATTAAAATACAAACTATCAATTAATTGTTGATAAATAGCTTGCGTTTTGGCACTGGCCCCTTCGTTATAGGTGAACAAGTAAATATTACTATAGAAATCATAATTAGCACCGGAAGATACCAAATTCACTGCATTAACATAGGTATTTTGAGCGTTCACCACAGCCGGATATCCATCAATTTTGGAACTGGCAACATTGGCACCGCCATACATATTTTCTTCATACCAGGCGAGTGGCGTTAGGTTATCTTCATTTTTAAAGACACGTAAACCAATCACATCACCGGTGGAAGAATAATCATCATCCGTAGCGACCGGCGTGACCAAACACGTTCCATTGTATCCACCATCAGCCACGGCGTTTAAACAACGATTAATATTGAAATCACCCACGCATTCCAAATCCTGACCATCATGCTGAACAATTTCCATGTTTTGATTGTAACAATAGGTTTTCTCTTCCACCAAATGGAATAAATATTCTCGAATTAAACCGGTTGATTCTTTAATAATGGTTGGTGGAATAATGGTACTAATACGCAAAGCCGGCAAGTTAGCGGAAATATCCGTGCGACAAACAGAATCAGCTTCACTGTTCGCATCAAAACAATCGGCGTTTTTCTTACAAGTTTGACCGCTCTTAGCACCACCAAAACAAATCTTCTTGGTGTTAGCATCACGACAATATCTCATACTAAAATTAAAGAAATCATTGACATACAAACGACTGCTAGGCCATGGATTAGCACAAATAAACACATTAATTTTCTGAGCTGCGGTCACCAAATCTTTACATTTACCAGAAACACATTGCTCGCTGGAACATTCATCAGCGTTCGTGCAAGAATAAGCAAATAAATTATTAATAATTTCCGCTTCCACAAATAATTCAGTCAAACCGTTGTTGTTTGGATATAAATCAAGCTGTTCAGGAATTATTTCATCATCGCTATTTTTAACCGTTTGTGATTCCACAATGTCAGTGTTGGTAACCGACCAATTATAAACCCAATCATAAACACCAGCCACCGGCACCACCGCCTTACCCCGCTGATCCAAAGCCAAAACCTGATAACGCTTGGAAAATTCAGCCACGGACAAAGTAAACGGTTCAGTGTCTTGACTATCAATATTCATCACTTGCAATTGACTGACTTGGCAAACTTCCGCTCCGGTTTGGAAACGATAAACATTAGCATTAATTTCCGTATCAGTGGCAGTATCAACATTATAAACTTTCAAAGCATCTTCGGTAATCTTTAAAGCAACTCCGTTAGCGGTATGAATTTTGTCTTCATAAACCAAATAATATTCACTATTCTTTTCCAAAACTTCACGCAAAGTAACATTCAATAAAGAATAATCTTGAGAAATTCCATCACTTGTTTCATTCCAAGAGGAGACCTTCAAATCATAATTACCAACCTTACATAAAACATAATCAGTAGAAATATCTCGATATTTTTCCGATGGCTGACAAGTGGATAAATCATCGGTCTTACTAACACGTCGCACTAAAGTAGTATTCATTAAAGCAGTGCCCCGATCCAATGAGCCATCAAACAAAGCTTGGATTTGTGGATTACGACAAACTTCCGCTTCATTTTGAACTGGTAAATGATCGGTAATCGTGGCTTTCATATAACAACATTGATCTTTACCCACACCATAATCCAAACCACCGGTAGGACATTGATCATCAGATTCAAAAGAACATTGTAAAACTAAACTGGCTGAGCCGCTAAGCCCACTTCTACTTTCCTGAGCAATTAAATCAACCGTACTGGTTTTAGAATTAGCTCCATCGGCTTTAAAACTTTTCACCACTGCCCACTGATAAGGAGAAATTTTATCCCCAGCGCTAGCCGCTTCACATTCTTCACCTTTTTCCAACAAAGCATTTCCACAAACTGAATCATATTTATAGGAAGCGCCTTCATTTAAACATTTAGAATTACAACCATCACCATTAACACGATTGGCATCATCGCAATCTTCACCCAAATCACGTTGCACTTCGCCATTACCGCAACTGGCCAAAAGATTACCTTCGCGCAAACAAGCCGCAGAACAACCATCACCACCAGTCGCATTGCCATCATCACATTCTTCACCTAAAGAAACTTCGGCAATATTATTACCGCAAACCGCCACACCTTCCAAAACTTGGCTACCTTCATTCAAACATTTGGAACTGCAGCCATCACCATCAAAACGATTATTGTCATCACAGGCTTCGCCTTCGCCCAAATCACCATTACCACAAACAGCGCCGGTCGCGGTTTGACCACCTAACAATAAACATTGATCATTACAAACATCGCTCCAGCCACTCATCTTATAATCACAAGCTTCACCATAATCTTTAACATTATTACCACACTTATCATTGCTGAAAGAATTACCTTCCCATAAACATTTATCCGAACAACCATCATTATTATAGATATTGGCATCGTCGCAATCTTCACCTAGTTCCACAAGATTATTGCCACAGGAAATTTCCATATTTTCATTACCTTCAAACAAACATTTATTGCTACAACCATCGTTGTTAGCAGTATTGGCATCATCACAAGCTTCACCTTTATCAATGCTACCGTTACCGCAATATTCACTGGTCGTTCCTTCAAATAAACAACGAGCGGAACAACCATCACCATTCAAAACATTACCATCATCACAAGCCTCACCCCGAGAGTTGGCAAGCTCGCCGTCCGTGCCGCGATTGACAATGCCATCACCGCAAATCGCTTCACCATTTACCGTAAAGCTACTATAACCTTCTAGCAAACAAGTAGCTGAACAGCCATCCCCACTCTGACGATTGCCATCATCACAAGCTTCACCAGCAGATGACTCAGTTATGCCATTTCCACAAATATTTTCCACCACCGTTGAGCCTTCATTTAAACAAACAGAGGAACAAGTATCACCACCAATGGCATTACCATCATCACAGGATTCGCCTCTTTCCACTTTTCCATTGCCACAAACCGCTGACAAAACACCGGTTCGCAAACATTGTTCAGTACAACCAACGACACTGATTCCCAAATCACAAGCTTCACCATAATCCAGCACTGAATTTCCACACTTTGGTGCAGAGGTGCCTTCCCACAAACAATTACGAGCACAACCATCACCATTATTAGTATTGCTATCATCACAATCTTCACCTTTTTCCACAGTGCCATTACCACACAAAATCACATTTGACTGGCTACCCTTTAGCAAACAATTACCAGCACAATAACTTGGCAAATTCGGATTCAAACTCAAAGCAGTAATGGTGGCACGTTCCACATCACTACTTTGCCAATCCCAAGCAAAATTATAAGGATTCAACAAATTTCCACGAGGATTACAAACATCCTTATCTGCAATCGGCATTGCCAAATATTCTTGTTTGGCACCGATAAAATTAGCTTGAGTTTTCACCGGAGAAATTTTGACACTCTTTAAACCACACAAATTACCGCTGGCATTAGTTTTGAATATCCATTCATAAGCATCATTTTCACCATCACTATTTTTATCAACATTATAATTACTTAAAACCTTATTACTGGTTTGAGCGAAAACATTTTGTGCCACCACCTTATAATAAGTATTCAAAATTAAATTCCCCTCATAATTGAAAACAAACGCTCGATTATTGGAAGGATCAATCAATTCACCATCACCGATACTGACAAATTCACGACTGACAACCCGAGCGTTATAATCCAAACAAGATTCATTGGCACATTTATATAAAGTTAATCCCAAACGTTCCAAATCAATGGATTGGCTGAATTCCACACCCACCGCTGAATTCAGACAAGCTTCATTACATTGCGGATAATAATAGGATAATTGAGGTGCCGCAAATTTAATATATAAATCAGCACTGGACTGCACGCTTTCATAACTAGCTGAAATTTTAACTGGATCACTGCCACTTTCTTGCAAAGCCGCGACGGTTCTAGTAGGACCGGTTCCGGCACTCAAATCAACTGTTTCCGGACGACTGGCAGCCCATTGCCATTTCAAATTAGACAAACGAATCATATTACAATCCGTAGCAAACGGCACTGCCAAATAATCCTGAACACCATTTGGCGCACTAATCGTGGCTTGGATCGGACTGACAACTACCTTTTCCAAAGTACAAACTTGTGTTCCAGTTTTGAAAACCCAAGTATAATCAGTAGCTAAATAAATATTTTTAACAACGCCATCAATATCCACTTGACCGGCAACACCATCTTGGCCACCTTTAACACTAACCTGATACCAAGTGCCAGCTGCTAAATCACTGGAAGTTTGTGCCACAAAACCAATCACGGCATTGTTGGCGTCATGCAAATAAGCACTGGCTGGAAAAGTCAAAGCCACCGCTTGATCACAAGTGACATCTTCTTCCGCTGGATTTCCATTACAACGATTTAATTGAATTTTACTATTATTTAAATCCACAATATTCAATGGAGCACTAAACTGCACACTGACCACCGTATTCAAACAAGCATTTTCATAATTACGTGCCGGAGACGGTGATGGCACGTTATTGGAACAACCGTTAATTTGCTTAACCGATAAAACAGAACCACCTTCAGTCACCACAAAACGAGCCGGTGTTTTATTGGTATAAGTATTACTATCATCGCTAACCGCGCACATCACTTCCACTTTATATCCGGAAGGTGTCACTTTTAAGCCTAAAATATCTTTATAATTATCAAATTCCACATCACCCGATTCAGCCACAAACTCCGCGTAATTATCCGTATTATTTTCCAAAGACCACACAAAACTATAATCTGCTGGATTTAACAACTGACAATTGGCACCTTTCACCACCGTATTATAAGCAGCTGTCTGATTAGCCGCAATAATTTTATTCAATGGCAACACTTCCACTTTTTCCACCGCACACAAAGCATCACTCTCCCGAGTTTGGAATTTCCAACTATAAGTCTGTGCCAAAGCGTTCCCAGCTTTACTAAGTGCGCCTTCGGCAATACTGACTTTATACCAACGACTGACTGCCAAATGATCAGCCGGTGCAAAGATGAACCCGTTCATCGCGCGGGTCGTGCCATCGGCATTGGTTTCACTGGTATCCACAATGGTAACCGCGCCGGTCACGTCCGTACAAGGATGAGCGCTATCACAATCACAATTAAAATCGTCCAAACAATCTTGAACTTTAACACTGGAAGATAATGAAGTCTCTTCCATCTCTGTATTAAAACGTGCGCTGATTACCGCATTCACACAAGAATTAGTGGAATTAAACCACGGTGACGGCGATTGCAAATTACTATCGCAGGTTTTTGATTCAATCACCTTTGGCACAAAAGGAATAGTACCGGTGGAAAATTTCCATTGATACATCGCCTTACCCATATCCGCGGCCTGACAAGTCGTCCGACAAGTACCATCCGTACAACATAATAAATCACCATCACATTGATCATCAGCACTACAATATTGCACATTAAAATTATAGGAATTACTATAAATCCCTTCGGAATTTAAAAACCGAATGGAATAAAGTCCATTTCCGATGGAAGGAATAAGCGTTTCAATTTTTTGATCACGCCAGGAAGAAATTTCCGTAAACGGTTGAGTATCTAAAAACAATTCCATTGGACTAGTACCAAAACCATCACCATAAATAGTCACTGCCGTACTTGGCGGTCCGGAAATCGGATCAACTTTACAGATACCAGGAGATAAAGGTTGATTGTTGACTGTAAAAGGAAAATCCAAACTGGCTCCCTGGGTATTTTCAACGGAAATATTATATTCACCCATGGCCACGTTAGGCACTTTTACTAAAATAAAATTATTATTCCACCAATCTTTAGAACACTCCGCCGGAAAGCTGACATCAGCCAAAACTTTTCCCACATTATTATTACTAAACCACACATTCCCAATGGTATTAGCAAAATTTTTGCCCTCAATGTATAAATACTGACCAGGCGCACCGCTCGCCGGATTAATACTGATAATTTCCGGAATTAATTGACTTTTTAAAATTTTAACATAAACCGGATTACTCACTTGATTGCTATCGTTAACCACGGTCACTTGAACCGTTCCAGGCACTAAATTAGGAACCAAAACTCCATCAATTCTGGTGCCACTAATGGTCCCACCTTGATCAGCCTGATATTGTCCAAAATAAATTTTATTCACTGCTGATAAATTCGTACCGCTTAACTCAACGGTGGTTTTCGTTAAAACACTCTGTGGATTAATGCTACATAAACCCGGAGAAGATAAATCGGCGTTATAAACATAATAACCTTTCCAACCATTATCATTATCCGTGTTATCGGCGCAGGCTTGCCCATCGCATAATTCTTTGCTCTGAATCTTAATCACAAAAGCATTAGCTGATTCAGTTGATAAATCGGTAAACTCAGGAACTTCAACCACCACCGAATCGGTTTGCCAAGAACCAACACAGGCAACCTTGGCTTCAAATTCTTGACCGTTCGCTTTGTTTATAAAAAATACTTTACTTTTACCTTCTTCATATTGACTGAAATTAGCACCACGAATGGTCATGAAATTTCCAGATTTTCCTTCATCAGGACTAATTGAACTGATTTTTATAGGCATCTGACATAAACCATTGGCACAAAAACCACTACCGCAATCCTCATTTTCCGTACAAGAACCACCCGTACAAGCGCCACAATCACCACCGCAATCAATGGCCGTTTCTCCTAAATCACTATCCAATTTATTATTAAAACAATGAGCTGGACGAATTTTAACTCTGATAACCGAACTTTGACCTTCGTTACCAGCAATATCCGAAACTTTAACCTGCAAAGGAATCAAAGACAAAAAAGAACCTTCCACCAACCATACATTTTCTAAAACCGCTGCCACGCTTGGTGGATCAATAACGATCGGCGCAGCAAAACTATTATTATTAGCAAAAAATTCTACCAAAGAAACACCGCCATCATCCATTACTTCAGTCTGAATATTCAAACCATCATCCACCGCTACTCCCTGATAATTAGTTGGCAAAATGATAGTAGCACTCGGACCGGCCACATCCACCACTGATCCGGTAGTAAAATTAACACTTTTATCTGCACCTAAAAGATCACCATCACTATTAGCCACCGCTGATTTTACCGTCACCGTGTAATCACTGTCAGCATCAAAACAATAATAACTTTGATATGGTTCTGGACACGGAGCGCTTGGCACAAATTCCACCAAACGATCATTTACCAAACTAACTGTACCAGCCACCGCCGCCCCATTATTTTCCACGATAATATTTGCACCATTAACGGTACCAAGATCTAAATCTCTATTAAATAAAACTCTGACTTTAACATTACGAACCTTAACAACGGAACTTGGAATAATACTTTTGACTTGAAAAGCTTCCAATCCCCCGGAACCACCACCATCACCATAACCTGAACCACCCAAACCACTGCCACCAGAACCTGAACCACCACTGCCATCGCCATCGCCCACCGCTTGATTCAAAGAGCTAATGACAAAGAAAGCAATCGCCCAAGCAGACACCGTAATTAACAAACCAATACCGGCATTCATTAAAATGGATTTGGCTTTTTTTACTTTTTCTTCACTACCACCGGCCGTCATCCAAGTAATACCTGCATAAATAATCAAAATCACTAAAACAATACCCAATACGCTCAAAACAACATTAATAATATTACCGACAATCACCGACAATGATTGATCTGATAAACCGGTAGTTTCCTGAAACGCCGCCGATTCTCCAGCGAACATGTCAGTACTCACCGCCAATACTGGAAAGCCTCCCAGTAGAACAAAAAGTGAGACCAATAAGAAAATCAGAGTTTTCTTTTTTTTGTTTTTGAGCCAATTAAACATATTAAGGTATATTTTATTTAATTTTTAATCATTTTGCATAGTACAATTGGGAAACACACCATTTCCTTCTGCCCAAGGTCCTTCCTGCCAATCACTGGTAGTACAACCAGGACCGCCGGCTGGCATAAAACAATTCTGACAATCATCTTTCAAACCGGATAAAACCTGAGGTACATAAATAATACTTTCTTCACCTTCCACCGCCACATTTAACGCCATAAAATGTTCCCAAATTAAAACGTTATTATTATTCATCAATAAACTAATTCTTTGGGGACCGTTCCACAAATAAGCCGATTTAACATTTCCCGATGAATCATAAGTTCCTTCATAAACTTGCACACTCTTCCCAATACTGGTAGCTAAAATCGGATTATTAAAAGTAATTTCAATATTAGTATCAGGCGTCACATTTTCCGAATCTAAACCCGGAATAATGCTTTGAATTCTCGGCGGTGTCACACGCATCTCATTGTTAGTGGTAAATTGCCAAGTATAAGTATCAATTTCTTGACCATCGGCTAAGCCATCAGCATTTCCATCCAATGAATTACCGGCTAAATCCACCACTCCATCATAAGGGAAAGAAGCCATCATTTGCCCAGCTTCGGACAAAGTTGCGGATTTAATTTTATTGGAAAAAGTGCTGGCAGCTGGTAAACAATAGACCGGGTCACCACAAGAGTTTTCCGTCACACCATCACATTGAGATTCCGGAGTAAAAACTGCCATTTGATAATTATTAGCACTGGACCAAGTTCCTTCAACATTTAAACCTTGACCAGCAATTAAATTATTAAAGCCATTACTTGTTCTTCCGGAAACTGTTAACGGATCTACCGGTTCGCTGAATTTTACTTGAATCAATTTATTTCTTGGATGACAACCGCCCAAACAACCAGTGCTCGGATCAACCGGGGAAACCTCCAAAACCTTAGGGGCCACCGTATCAATCACCGTCGCTGTGCTAAATTGCCAATAATAAAATTCACCGTTGCTAAACACCGAAGATCCGGTGCTGTTCAACAACCCCGAACCCAACCAAACCACATAATTAACATTCTCAGTGGCCGATCCTAAAAATTCAACCGGACTAAAACGTAAAGTATGTTGATCATCAGAAATTTCCACTTGAACATTTTCCAAAGCAGCATCTTGACCAGCACTCCATTCAGCGCCGGCTTCTAAGGCATAAATTTTAACATTATCAGTTTTAATATTACCGCTCATATCGCGAACGGAATTCACATCAATTTGATCAAAAAATGAAACGAAAATTTTAGCATTACGAGGAATATCATTAGCGTCACGGCTAGGATAATGCGTTTGAATTATTTTTCCCAAAGCACCACCGCGTAAAGTCCCGGAAGAACCGCCAAAAACATTACCGCCGCTGTAACCGCCACCACCCAATTCCCCGTCCCCGGTAGCTTCGCCTAAGGAACTAATGATAAATGCAGCAATCGCCCAAGCAGAAACAGTAATCAATAAACCAATACCAGCGTTCATTAAAATAGACTTGGCTTTTTTGACTTTTTCTTCACTACCACCGGCCGTCATCCAGGTATAACCGCCAAAAATAATCAAAACAACCAAAACTATTCCCAAAATACTCAAAACAATATTAATAATATTTCCGACAATCGCTGACAACGGCTGATCGGATAAACCAACGGTTTCTCTAAAAGCTTCCGATTCTCCGGCAAACATATCGGTACTGACGGCTAAAACCGAGGTTTTTGACAATAAAAAAATACCAGCTACAAAGACTAGTATTCCTAAAACACTCAAAAATATCTTCGGAAATTTTTTGCTCAACATAATATTATTTTAATTTTTATTTTAACCAGTGATTTTAAAAAACTGGAAAGTCGGGGGCAAAAGCCCCCGTCATTTTTACCAGTATCTTTCTCTGCTTTCTTCTAATTTACCCTTACGGCGTAAATTGTCCATTCTACCTTTAGTTTGCATGCGGCGTAGAGCAGAAGTTTGTAAGGCTAATTCGTTTTTATCCTTACGGACAAAACGTTTTGACTTAGCCAAAATTAACTTCTTGCTTTTAACCATCAAACGGTTAAATCGACGAATTAAGCTTTCAAAAGTTTCGCCTTTTCGGCGTTTTGCATTAATCATTGAGGGGCCTCCTTAAAGCCTTTAATTATTAATTAATGTTAAGCATATTTTATCATAAAAAATCAACCAAAGTCAATAAAAAAAGGCTTAAAAAATAAGCCTAATTTCATCAGAAAACCCTTATAAATTTTTAATCAACAAATTACGAGTTTCACGGACTTCCTCATCGGAATACTCTTGACCTTTCCAATCCACCAAACCATCATCGGCGTAGCGTGGAATCACATGAAAATGCACATGTTCCACCACTTGCCCGGCTCCAGGACCATTATTCAAACGAATATTATAAGCAATCACGTTAGGCAAACGCATCACCGCTCTGCCCACTCGTTGCAAAGTATCCATCAAATGACGGCTATCATCTTTTTCCATTTTTTCAAACAAAGCATAATGATCTTTTGGAACAATCAAAACGTGCCCCCGGGCCACCGGTGATTTATCCATGAAAGCCATGGTAAATTCATCTTCATAAATCTTATGCGCCGGAATAATTCCTTGCACAATCTGACAAAAAACACAGGATTCACTCATATTGTTTTTCTTATTTCTTATTTTTTAAAATGACATAGATAACAAACAATAAATAGACAATACTCAGTAATCTTAAATCCAGCCAAGCAAAAACAACGTTTACGCGCCAAATTTCCAAAAACCAAGCCAGGGCCAAAAAGACACCGTTAATCACCAACAAATAATTTAAGGTTTTAACGTCCATATTTATTTTAGCATATTTTTCTTAAAATCATAAAACCAAAGAGCCTCTGAAAAATCAATTTTCAACGATTCTATTTTTATTTCCATATTTTCCGGAATGGAAAAAACTAAATAATTGAGCCCTGATAAATTTTCCAAATTCACCTGAACCACTCCATCATCGTTTAATTTACTAAACAATAATGCTTCTCCATCAACTTTTTCCTTCCAAACCAATTCTAGATTTTCCGAATTATCAGCCACAACCTTCACCTGCACTGAACGAAATCGTACTGGTAAATGCAAATCTAACCAGGTGGATTGCTTCAGTAAAATACCATCCTCCAAAATTTCATAATTGGCACGTGGCCAAAGATGTGAACGCCATGGACTATATTTTTCCGAACTGTAAACGAAGCCAACGCCGAAAAATCCTAAATTAGCCGCTAATAAATACAGGGACAGACAAAACCAAAGCAAAATATTAATAAAAATAATTCTATTCATATAATTCAAATTGATATAAACTTTTTCGTGCCGACAAATCAAAAGCCTTTAGACGTAAGTGAAAAAACTGTAAATGTTCCGCATTAATTCTATTAAATTCCTTGTTTTTAAAAGTAAAACCATAATAAAAAACTGGTTCACCGCTTAAAAGTAAATCATGAATTGCCGACAAAGCATAAGAATCAGTAAACGTTGATAAATGCAAAACGCGGTAATGCGGGAAAAAATATTTATCATCACGATCAATCACCAAAATACTATTTTTAGATAAAACCTGGCTAACCGCTTGGCGATCAGCGATACCGGCAATTAAATTTTTTCTTTCCGCCCATAAACTGTCATCGTGTTGCCAAAGTACCCCATAGAAAGAAAACAAACACAAAATAAGCAACATTAGATTAGCTAAATACTTTTTCTGAGCATTTTTCAAAGCTTCGTAAAACAAAGCCACAAAAGGCAAAAACAATAAATAAATCGGCAACCAATAACGAGCAAAAGCACCACCAATGGTGACACTCCCGGGCACCACGTGATCATTCAAATCAGACAAGCCATAAAATAAAACCAATGCCCCACCGGAAAAAATCAAACTGAACAAAAATAAATAAGTGGATTTTTTATGATTTTTCCAATTCAAAATAAATGCCAAAAAACCCAACAAAGCGAAATAAAAAAAAGGCCAAAATAATTGGACTATAAAATACAAAACATTATGAAATAATAATTTAGCACGCGCCGTCAATGAAATTACACTTGGAGAAATCACTGAATCAACGCTGCTGGGTAAATTATAACCGCACAAAAACGGGCTACCATAAATCAAATAATTGCTCATTCCGAACAGCAAACCCGCACCCACGCTCAGCGCGATAAAATAAGTTAAACGACGACGCCACGCCACCGCGTAATAGAACGATCCCACAAACAAAATCGGTAAAATATAAACTACGTCAAAAGGTCGCACCCACAACGCTAAGATTAAAATAAAAATCCCAATATTTTTTGCCCATTTTTTCGGTTCACTGAGCAAAAACATTCCGCTAAAAGCCAAAAGCAAACTTAAAACATTATTAAACAAAGGATGAAATAAATAATACCAAAGCGCTGGTTGAACCGCTACTAAAAACCATAAGACCGGTGGCAAAGATTCTCGTTTCAACCAGCGCCCTAACAAATACATCAAAAAAATAAATAAAATCGCATAAAAAACAAAAACGCCCCACAATCCAGCCAACAAATAAAAAGGTGCCAAAATATAAATTAAACCAGGAAATGAAATCGGCACCAATTTATTCTGCCAAAGCAAAATACTGCGCGGGTGCAAAGCGTCGGTCACAATATCATTTTGTTCCACCGCCACCTGGCCGCTTTTCACAAATTCTTGCAAAAAATAATAATTGGCACTCTCATCCGGTGAATTGAATTGCTGATTGGCTACATAAAATGACATTCCCCATAAATACACCAGCAAAAACAATAAACTCAAAACTATCAATAACCAATTTGGATAAGGAGTTGATTTATGAGATTCCGGGTTCTTCGCCCCGATGTTCATCGGGACTAGCCACGGAATGACATTTTGTCGACAATAATTTTTCATTCGTTGTATTTTTTCCGATGACATAAACAAAAATTCGTAATTACAAAAATATTAGCTCTAGATTATATTTTACAGAGATTTTTAATAATGAACAAGGGTAAAATTACAAAAACAGCCTCGGTAAAACTTTCGTCAAAACCGCGCGCCAGCGCCACACTGCATAGCACGAACTACCAAATCCACCGAACGCCGCCGTAAACCACTTTCCTTCAATAATTGGCTGGGCGCTGGCCTTTGCCTCAATCTTATTCTCCAATGAAGTCACGTCAGACCCCAACTCTTCGCTTTCAATTTTTCCAGAAAGCTCCGTTATAAAAAAATAATTTTCCCCTTTCCACTGCACCGCCTGCCAAAAAACCTGATCACCCACTTCAAATTCATTTTCCTTGGGGAAACGAAATGACCAGACATTCTCCTCATTGGCTAATTTTCCCACTCGACCGCTAGAATTTAATTCATCAACAATGCCACTACCTTGCCACAATTGGTATTCATCCAAATCACTCTGATCATTTTTGAATTCCAAATCAATGTCCTCAAGATATGGCAAAACCTCTTCCACTTTCAAATATTCAAACTTATTATCTTTGAAATAAACTTTGGCTTTCACTGCAACATTCTGTCCCAACACAAACTTTTCTTTTAAAGTCGTGCACAAAATCGGCACAGCATAATTTCCTTGGGCCAAAAAACAACGATTGGTCACACCCCAGGTACTATCCAGCAAAACTTTTGCTTGCACTAAAACCAAATCATTGACTTGCCAAGTGGACCAGGCCGCCAAATTCGTTGGATTATATTCTTTACTTTTTTTCGTACTCGTTTTTTTTGTTTTAGTTTTTATTTTTTCCGAATCAGATTTTTTTTCATTCTGATTTCCCTCTTCACCACTAACACTGTCTAAAATCGGCGCCGGATCAGCCACCACTAAATCATTGCTGTCTGAAGACGAATCAGAATTAGAACTTTGCACATTTTCAATGGAAATACTTTCTTCCACAAATTCCGGATTAACAAAACCAGGACTGGTTTCTCCCCAACGCCACTGGGCAAGCTCATCCAGAAATAACGCTTTTCCTTTGATCGCCTTCACATAACGAACACCCTGACGCCACTGTCCCAAACTGTTATACAAATTAATTTGATCCTCATCATTATTCAAAGTAATTTTGCTGACGACATAATACAATAAATAATATTCACCCGGCTCCAAAACCAAATCTTTGAAAACAAATTTCTTTTCCGATAAATCCGTGACAAACCAATTATTCAAATTTATTTTTGTGTCGCCAGCATTATAAATTTCCAAGTATTCACTTTCCCCACTATTAGGCGCCGGATAAACTTCACTTAATAAAATCAATGGGCTATCCATGATTGAATTATCGGAAGTTGCAGTGCTTTCCCCGCTGGAATTGGTCACAATCACAGTTTCCTCCACCACTGATTCCAAAACCGGCGCCAGTTCAGAAGCATTTTCACTAACATTATTATCTGTAGGATTTTCGTCAGTCACTTCGTTCATGATAGCAGGCTCGGCTTCCACTGAAGTTTCCGTAGAATTTTCAGTTTCCAATAATGATTCAACAACCTCAACATTTCCTGTTTGTTCTGAATTTTCATTCACAACATTTTCCAACCACGCTCCGCGCACATCGGGCGTTCCTACCGTAAAATCCAAGAAGTTATTATCCGTATCGTTCGGAGAAGTTCTTTGGTAAGACCACAATTCCGCTTTCGTTACCGTTGTTAAAACTTGTCCCTCAAACAAACCAGCATTCCCCCAAGCCACTAAATCCAAAACTTCTTCGGCACAAAGCAGTTGCAAAGAATTATCATTGGCCAAACTTTGGGTGGTGGAATAAAGTTCATCCGCTTCGCCGGCCCAATCAGCACTGGCCAGCACGTAAAAATCTTTGGCCATAATAATCTTGCCCGCCCCAAAACGATGCAATAAATACGAACTTCCGCCCGCCGTGAATTTTTTCAACTGGCAATTACTCAAATCAAAATTTTCTTCACCGGGATTGTAGATTTCCACAAATTCATCTTTGCTGCTTTGTCCGGTAATTTGCACTTCACTGATTATCACTGATGAATTAACATCCGGTGAATCCAATGGAACTGTTATCAGTTCTTCTGGAACAACAACCGCTTCCTCCGGAAAGACAGCCACTTCATCCGGAACAACAACCATCTCCTCCGAAACGACAGCCACTCCCTCAGCCGCCAAAGAAATCGTCGGCCAATACAAAAAGCAGGCCAGCCCGCAAAGGGCTGAATACAAAAATCTTCGATTCATAAACAATAATCTTATGAATTAAAGATCGGTCGCCAAAAACGTTTTTTCAACGCACGTGACGACCGACCAATTAATTTCAGCGCTAAAACTTTAATATATTATAGCAAATCGATGGTGAAATTAACGTAAAGATTTTTCGATTTATCCACAGGAATAAAATAATTATCTTCCAAACTTCTTCAACGCTTCGGCTTCATCAATCAGCCAATAAATTGGACGACCGTGGGCGCAGGTGTGAGCGTTTAAATCAAACATTTCTTGCACCAAAGATTTCATCACTGTTTCACCCAAATGCTCACCGAACTTAATTGCTCCACGACAGGAAGCATATTTTAAAAGCTGCTCACGTTTCTTTTCAATTTCCGCTGCTTTATCTTCCAAAGCTAAATCATTTAAAATTCCCAACAATAGTTCTTCCGCGCTGACCGCTGATAAATCCGCCGGTACCGCCTGAACCACGTAGGTTCGGCCACCAAAATTTTCCACTTCAAAACCAAGTTCCAACAAAACATCTTTAAATTCCAATAACAAATTTTCCTGCCACGCGCTCAGTTCCAGCTGTGCTGGGATTAATAAACTTTGTTTACGCAGCACGCTCCCAGCTTCGCTGGCACGTTTTAATTTTAAAAATAATAATCCTTCAGCCAAAGCATGTTGATCAATAACCATCAATGACTTTTGAAATTCCACCAAAATAAATTCCGTGCCCCACTGACCGATCAAGCGCCAATCAGGCTCCACGTTCTGAGCAGGCGGCGCGCTATCCGACAAGGATAAAGTGGTATCAACAAATTTTAACGGCTCATAGATAAACTTGCTCGCCCGCACCGCATCAAAATTTTTATTATTATCCTGATAATTTTTCTTGAAAAAACTCGGCTGAATAAAACCTTCATTCTTATTGGCAAAAATCACCGGACTAGGTTTGTTTTCACCGGAAACAACACTGGTAGTCATGGTTCTTTGCATTAACTGCCGCACTGCACTGAAAACCAAATGCTCATCCTCAAATTTAACTTCGCTTTTGCGTGGATGAACATTTACATCCAAAACATCGCTGGGCATTTCCAAATGAATCAAATAGGCCGGATAAGAACCGGACGGCAACAAATGCCCGATACCATCAATAATCGCTTTTGAAATTAAAGCACTGCTAATGGGTCGATGATTCACATAAATATATTGATTATTTCGGCGATTTTGCCAATGATTCGGTTTACTGACAAAACCACTGATTTTAATTTTTTCACTTTCCCAATGATAAGATTGCCAATCCGTTAATTTATCTTTTCCCAAAACATCAGCGACGCGTTCAAACCAATCACTCGTCACTGAACAATTCAACTGTTCGCGACCATTGTGAATTAAACGCCAAGCCACATTTGGATAAATCAAAGCAAAGCGAGTCACCAAATCCATAATATGATTGAACTCTGTACTAGCTTGTTTTAAAAATTTCTTGCGAGCCGGCACATTATAAAATAAATCCGCCACACTCAGCACCGTACCGCCACTTAAAACAGTCTTACTTGTCTGATATTGCCCATCATCACCTAAAGCCACTTGCCAGGCAGTCGTGGCACTCGCTTGTTTTGATTGCAACGTTAAACGCGCCACCGCAGAAATACTGGCCAAAGCTTCGCCACGAAAACCCAAAGTTTCTAAAACTGATAAATCATCAATACTGTTTAATTTGGAAGTGGCGTGCGGCTCCAAAGCCAACAACAAATCATCCGCGGAAATTCCACCACCATTATCCGCCACCTGAATCAACGAAGCACCTCCATTCTCAATGGTAATTTCAATATCAGTGGCACCAGCGTCCAAAGAATTATCCACCAATTCTTTCACCACCGAAGCCGGTCGCTCCACCACTTCACCGGCGGCAATTTTATTGATGACATCCGTATCTAATTTTAAAATTTTTCCCATATTATTATTTTTTTAATTTTCCTTGCCATTGAGCCAGAATTTCCAAAGCCTGCAACGGCGTTAACGAATTATAATTCAAGTCTTTCAGAGCTGATAAAACCGCCACTTCATTTTCATCTGACTCCACTTTCCCAACTGGCTGGGCCTGAGTTTGAAATAAATCCAACTGTTGTACAGAGATTTTGCTGTTCGCTTTTTCCAAATCAGCCAAAATTTCTTTAGAGCGATGCAAAACTGTTTCCGGCAAACCCGCCAACTTAGCCACATGAATACCATAACTACGATCAGTTCCCTGATTAATGATTTTATATAAAAATAAAATTTCCTTACCGCTTTCATCTACTGCCACCGAATAATTTTTCACTCGGCTCATTAATTTTTCCAATTTCAACAATTCATGATAATGCGTAGCGAACAAAGTTTTGGCACCAATTTTATCGTGAATAAATTCCGCCACCGCCCAGGCAATACTCAAACCATCATAGGTGCTAGTGCCACGACCCAGCTCATCCAAAATAATCAAACTTTGAGCAGTGGCATTATTTAAAATATTAGCGGTTTCTTCCATTTCCACCATAAAAGTGGATTTTCCAAAACTGACATTATCGCTAGCGCCAACTCGCGTAAAAATTTTATCCAACAAACAAATATTTGCTTGCTCCGCCGGCACAAAGGAACCCAGATGCGCAAGAATTGCCAGTAAAGCCACTTGACGCAAATAGCTGGATTTACCACTCATATTAGGGCCGGTAATCAAATGAATCTGTTCTGAGTTTAAATTCAGATTTACATCATTGGGAATATATGTTTTATTAAGATACCGTTCAATCACCGGATGACGCCCATTTTTCACATCAATTACGCCATCTTCGTTAATATTCGGACGAACATATTTATACTGCTCTGCCAATTCCGCCAAGGAACTGAAAACATCCGCCTTTCCCAAAGCCTCGGATAATTTTTGCAAATCCGGAACAAAAGATTGCACTTGTTTTAAAATTTCCAAATATAAATTCTGTTCCAAAGCAAATAACTTTTCTTCTGCACCCAAAACTTTTTCTTCAAATTCTTTCAATTCCGGAGTGATAAATCTTTCAGCATTAACCAAAGTTTGCTTGCGAATATAATCGCTCGGCACCGCCGACAAATTGGACTTACTGATTTCAATATAATAACCGAAAACTCTATTGAATTTTATTTTCAAAGAATTAATACCACTATGCTTAATTTCTTTTTCCTGCAATTCACGCAAATAATCTTTTCCCGAATGCATAATTTTTCGTAAATCATCCACTTCCGGGATATAACCATCATTGATAATATTTCCTTCATTCAAAAGCGCCGAAGGTTCTTCCAAAATTGTTTTTTTCAACAAAGCCAACAAATCCGGCAATTCTAATGCTTGCTCAGTGACGTTTTTCCATAAAGCACTATTTAATGCTGTTAAATTTTTTCTAATGGCCGGCAGGATTTCTAAAATATTTCTAATCTGCACTAAATCTTTAGGATTAGCACGACCGGCGCCGACGCGGCCGGCCAAACGAGCCAAATCATACAAATCTTTTAATTGCGATCTTAAAACCTGACGCAACGCTTTCTTTTCTTTAATTTCTGCGATTGCATCCAAACGTTCATCAATCAAATTTTTCTGTCTTAGCGGTCGAGCCAAATAAGTTTGTAGCAAACGCGAACCCATGGGCGTCACTGTAAAATCAAGCACTGACCACAAACTTCCCTCCACTTTTCCGTTGAATGAATTATTAAAAATTTCCAAATTATATAAAGATGCATTATCCAAAATTAAAAAATCCCGCAAATAGTAATAAGTGATTTTATTCAGATGATAAGCCTCGGACATCTGTTTTTCTTTGACATACTGCAAAATCGTGGCGATGGTCTCCAACAAAATCTTATTATCTTCTTGTATGGCAAAAGCTGCCAAGCTATTCACTTTAAATTGTTGCAAAATCAAATCTCGGACTTTCACCCATTTGGGCAAAGCATATTTCTGCCAACGATATTGTTTAATCCAAGGGAAATTCTGCAAATCATTTAAATCATTGTCCGAAACTAAAATCTCCACCGCTTGTAAACGGTAGAGTTCTGATTCCAAATCATAAATATTAGTCGCTTCACAAACTTTAAAATCTCCAGTGGACGAATCCAACGAAGCCAAAACCCAAGTATTCCCCTGTTTTTTAACAGCCAATAAATAATTATTTTTCTTCTGATCCAAAAGCATTTCATCCAAAGCCGTGCCAGCTGTCACCACCTGGGTCACCTGACGTTCCACAATTCCCGGCAAGTTTGGATCGCTCATCTGATCACAAATGGCCACCTGATAACCAGCTTTTACCATTTTCGCCAAATACGGTTTCATGGAATGATAAGGAAAACCACACATTGCCAAAGGATTTTCACTGTTTTTATTGCGCGAAGTCAGCGTTAAATCCAACACCGAACTGGCGATTTTCGCGTCCTCCCCGAACATTTCATAAAAATCTCCCAAACGATAAAATAAAATACAATCCGGATTTTGCTCCTTTACTTTGAAATACTGCTCCATCATCGGGGTTAATTTTTGCTTTTCCTGATTATCCATAAAAACAGTTAAAAGACTATTTGATAATTATAAGATAAATATGAAAAAAGACAAATGATTTTTCTCTTGTAGGGGCGAATAATTATTCGCCCTATAAACAAAAACCAACGTTTCACATTATAAAAATGCATAAATGTAAAATAAAATTCCACGTAGGGGCGTATTGCATACGCCCCTACGGTCACCAAACCACGAACGTCATTTCAAATCATATATTACAAACAACCATACAAAAAGGGGCGTATGCAATACGCCCCTACAAAAAAAACCAAACCGATTTTTTATTTCAACAAATCCTTCAATTGACGCAAATAATCATTCAATGCTTGTAAATTTTCTTTAACCATTGATAAATTATTTTTATGCATTTGCATTTCAGCCTGGTGCTCTGTCACCCACAAAGATTGATCTTCACTGTCCTGCAAATCACTAATAGCCTGACGACTAGCCTCCAAAGCAACTAAATTAGCGGACAACATTTCTTTCATCCGACTGATTTCCGCCAAAGCACTAACTACGGCTTCAGCATTTTCACCATCTTTGGCAGCCTCCAAACGAGCTTCCCAATTATCAAATTTTTTATCCAAAGTATTTTGCCAATTTTCATAACGCGCTTTCACCGCATCTTTCATCTCTCCTTTAAATTGTTGAAATTCTGTGCGAACCTGTTCTCGATATTGTTCTTTATCAGCTTTTTTTGTTTGACGAGTTTCACGTTGTGCCTTTAATTTCTCCACTCGATTTTGCCAATTCTTTCGCACTTGCCCAATGGCAGTTTCCGAAGCAGATTCATTAGCCTCCGAACCTTCCGTCAACAACATTGGTTCCGCTTCAGCATCATTCATTTGAATTCTCGCTCTATTTTGCATCCCATCCGAATCATCATTTTCCATCTCCGGATCATAAATTGCCCCGGCACTCATTGGTAAAACCAATAAACTCAAAACTAATAAATGTAAAAAACTTTTTTTCATATATTTTTTTATTAATTATTGATGTAATTCTTCGTACTCAGTCACTAAATCATCAACTTCTAAATTTGTTTCATCAACCTCCACCATATAATTTAAAACTTCATCGGTTTCGGCGTCAGCTTTCTGCTCATTAATTTTGGTAACTTCTTCCAGATTCACCTGAGCCGGAGTGTCTGTAGGAATTTGAGTATTTAAACACCCACCTAAAAACATTGTGGATAGCAAAGTCCACGCAAAATAACGTCGGAAATTTTTCATACTTTTTGTTTTTTAATTTTTCTTTTTGTTTTTGAACTATCATTCAGAAATTATTATATCAGAAAATTGAAATAGGGACAAGTCTTGAACCAGGATTCATCTGAATCATCTGATAATCTATGATATAAAAAAGGCGAATTTCCATTCGCCAAAACAATTTTTTTTTAATCATCTTTATCATCTTTATAATCATAGTCATCAGTGGTTAAAAAAAATCCCCCTTACTTGAATCGAAATCCAAGATCAGAGGGAAGGTTTTAATGAGATTTTTTTTGCCCTGAAACGGGCGGGTGAGAAAGAACTGAAGAGATTGCAGGCCTAGTTGCCGAGCGGGGTCATGAACCCAGCGTTGCAGTCGACCTGGAAGTTGGTGGTCGGTCCGCTGGAGAAAATGAAGCTGTTCGGGTCCTTGGGATCCGGGGCCCCTACGTTGGCAAAGATCAACTCATCGCCGGGGTTATAGGGAGCTTTATACACATTGAACTGAATGACTCCCGTGAAACCAGTACCGTAGGCGGCGCAGGGACGCAAGCGGATGAACCCGTTCACGTCCACATTGATTTGGGTGTAGTAATTCACCCGATTCCCCGCGGTGGACCAGTAATACGCCCCCATACCACCCGTGAAGTTGCCCCAGGCCAGGTTATGCACCTGGACCATGACGGAATTGCTTCCGCCGTCCTGGATGAGGATGGTCGGAGCCAGATCGCAGGCGTCACCGATACCATCGCCGTCCGCATCCGCTTGCGGATTACCGGGGTTGGCGATATACGGACAGTTGTCGCAGGTGTCGCCGAGGCCATCGCCATCGGTGTCCAGCTGCGCATCCATGATGCCGTCAGCATCGGTGTCCACATCGTATGGGTTGGCTACGGCCGAACAGTTGTCACAGGCGTTGCCGATACCGTCGCCGTCCGTGTCGAGCTGGTCGAAGTTGGCCACGGTCGGACAGTTGTCAGTGGCGTCCGGGATACCGTCATTGTCATTGTCGATGATGATATCCAACCCCACCGAAGCCTGCGCCCAGATGTTTCCATCGAGCCCGTACACGTTGGTCATCAACGTGTAAGTTCCTTCCGGATACGGAGCGGTGGCCACGGTAGCACACCAGACGTTCACCAAAGGCAACGGCTGTTCCACCATGATGATTTCGCCCATCCCCGGCATATCCGAGGTCAGGGTTATGAAGCTGACGAAAGACCACTCATCGATTACGATTGCGCAGTAATTGATCAGGTTGCCCTGGTTTACCGTGCCGACCTCATCATCCAGCAGATTACCGATCAGGTTGGCATCGGAAATCGTCTCGATACGATTGCCATCCGGCCAGATTCGGATCGCCGTGATTTTGGGAATCTCGACGAATTCCACGCCGATGACGAGATCACCTCCTGGCCGATCACAACCCACCGTGAAATTCACGTATACGGTCGAACCCGCAATGATAGTAGTATCACGATAGGGTACGTCGGACGAGGCCACGGTACACGGAAAATATTCCGAATCTTCACAAATTCCGTTGCCGTTGATGTCGTCACAGATTTCGGAACTCAGAATTCTGACACGAATGGGTCCAGGGGGCAAGTCGGAAAACGGGTTCTCATGATAGGTCCGGCTGGGATCCGTCGTCAAGGAGAGGTAATCCTGAAACAGGGGCGTTTCCACCCCAGTAAGCGGATCGACCCGGTAGACGCCGATCGTCACACGGGAACCATCGGTGGCCCCACGAGCCAGGCCGACCATGAGATCGCCACGACCGCAGTCCAACGTCTTGAAGTCGTTGCAGCCGGTGAAGGTGCTGAGGAACAGGGTGAACAGGATGAAGATCAGGGTGAACGGTTTCATGTGATTCTCCTTCAGGTTACGGGGTTTGGAACTCAAATGTTTCATGACACACAACTCCTTATTCTACCTAGCCGCCATGGCCAGGTGAGGTTACAAGTTTCCTAAAAAGAACTAGATTCTTAATTTTGTTTAGCACATTTTAAAAATTTGTCAAGGGCTTTGAGGCCGCTGACACTTTTATAACGGGAAAATACCATGGAATGTTACAAAAATATGCCATTTGGGGACGCGCCGTCATTACAAAACGCTAAACCTGTCTATCACGATCGTAGGGGCGTATCGCCATACGCCCCTACCTGACCATTGCAAACCACGATATAATTAAAAATCAACACAATGACGGCGCGCCCCCCTCTTGCCAAATCCCCCATTTTCCACCTATAATAGAGATAACCTGTAGAAATTCAGTATTTTGTTGTTTTTAACCTAATTCCCCATAAAACCCTATGTTTCATATACTTATTTGGCTTTACATTCAAATCCTCAAAGGGATTTATTACCTATTTAAAGGCATATCATGGTTGATTGCTCGGGTTTTTTATTATATTTTATGGCCATTTCGTTGGCTCAGCAAATATTTGATTTTCCCTAAGATCATTATGCCAATCTATAAAATCTACCTTGATTTGAATAATATTTACCAAAAATTCGCCAAAGCCTTTAGTCAATGGATTTTTGCCCCCTTAACCACCAGATACACCATTCACGCTGTCATGATTATTATCGGTTGTTGTATTTTTGCCACTAATATCTATGCCCGTGAATCCAATCAAGATTTTATTCCGGTGGAAAACAAAAACGGTATTTTAATCAGTTTAATCACTCCGGAAAATCAAGAATATATCGAAGAAACCAGCAATTACAACCAATTAGCCAGTCAAACTTACAATGAAGAAACGGATTATTTAAGTAGTGCCGATCATGCCATCACCATTAGTGTGGATTATTTGGAAACCATTGATGCCATTACTTTTGCCAAACCGGAAATCACCAGTACCACCAGCAACCTCAAATTACGTGATAAAATTGAATCCTATACCATCCAAGGCGGTGACACATTAAGTGGAATTGCCGAAAAATTTGGTTTAAAAATCTCCACTTTATTAGATAGCAATGGTTTAAGCCTACGAAGCAGTTTAAAACCGGGACAAACCCTAAGTATTTTACCCATTGACGGTTTGATTCATACCGTTAAGTCCGGCGATACCATCAGTAAATTAGCCAAAACCTATCAAGCACAAACTCAACAAATCAAAGAACAAAATCAACTGGCTGATGATAATTTACCAATTGGGGAGAAATTGATTATCCCTTATGGTGTAAAACCAACGCCAATAGTAGTTGCTCGACCAAGCACCAGTTCATCTAGTTCTGCTCCAGCCGGAACACCAAGCACTACCCAAGCCTATGATGGTTCGGTGGCGCCAGGTGGCGTATCTGAAACCGGCACAAAATTACAATGGCCTTCAGCGGTTTATACCATTACTCAATATTATCACATGGGGCATTTAGGTTTAGATATTTCCGGCGGCAACGCTTTGGGCACTCCTTTATATGCTGCCGAAGACGGCGTCGTAACCGTTGCCCAGGGCGGCTGGAACGGTGGTTATGGTGTTTATGTAAAAATTGATCATGGTAATGGAATGGTCACCCTTTATGGTCACTGCAGTAAATTATATGTCCAAGCCGGCGAAACTGTCACACGTGGCCAAACCATCGCATTGATGGGAAGTACCGGTCGTTCCACCGGTCCTCATATTCACTTTGAAGTTATCGTCAACGGCGCTAAAGCCAATCCTTTGAATTATATTAGATAAATAAAATTATCTTTCGCGAGTATGTGGGGTCATTCCAGAAAATTTTCCGTTTAGGAAAATTTATCTGGAATCCCGAGATAGTAGGCTGCTTAGCTTCGCCCACGGGATTCCAGATATTTCCCCTACGGGAAAATTCTGGAATGACGCCGGTTAGTTTCGTAGCTTCGCCCACATCATTACAACCGAAAGACCAAACATGACAAGAAATATAAAAAATCTCCGATTTATGTCGGAGATTTTTTATATAATAACAAGACGCCTAGATATCCAATTTATCCAATTCCAAATTAGCAGAATGAGCTTGGATGAATTTTTTACGAGGAGCCACTTCATCGCCCATTAAAATATCAAAAATTTGATCAGCGGCAATGGCTTCCTCAATATTAACTAATTTCAAAATACGATTTTCAGGATTCATGGTGGTACTCCACAATTGATCAGGATTCATTTCACCCAAACCTTTATAGCGTTGAATACGCACTCGACTATTCTTTCCAGGTTTCACTTCTTCTGCTTCTTCGCCTTCCTCAGCCCCCTCTTCCACTTCAAGTTTATCTAAACCATTTTTCTTTTTAAAAGCTTCCAAAGCATCGTCATCATACATCCAATCAATTTGTTTACCCATTTGCACCCGATACAAAGGTGGTTGGGCGATATAAACATGACCCTTCAAAAGTAATTCCGGTAAATAACGATAAAACAAAGTCAACAATAAGGTTCTAATATGAGCGCCGTCAACGTCGGCATCGGTCATGATAATGATTTTATGATAACGCAACTTTTCAATATCAAATTGATCACCAATGTTTGTGCCCAAAGCCACGATTAAATTTTTTACTTCGTTATTGGCTAGAATCTTATCCAAACGAGCCTTCTCCACGTTCAAAATCTTACCACGCAAAGGCAAAATCGCTTGAAACTCGCGATTACGGCCTTGCTTGGCTGAACCACCGGCGGAGTCTCCCTCTACAATATACAATTCGGAAATTTCAGCGGAACGAGTAGAACAATCGGCCAATTTTCCCGGTAAAGTCAAACCTTCCAAAACACCCTTACGCAAAACACTTTCCCGAGCCAAACGCGCCGCCCGACGAGCACTAGCTGCCAAAAAGGCTTTTTTCACAATCGCTTCGGCATCCCTTGGGTGTTCTTCTAAGAAAATATAAAAATAATCATTCATGATTTGTTCCACTGCCGGCTTCACTTCGGCGTTACCCAACTTGGCCTTGGTCTGCCCTTCAAATTGGGGATCACTGATTTTAACACTCAACACACAAGTCAAACCTTCTTTTAAATCATCGACTGTCAAATTCTCATCTTTTTCCTTTAAAATATTCTTAGCTCTCGCATATTTATTGATTGTCTTGGTCAAAGCCGCCCGAAAACCATTCACATGACTTCCCCCTTCCGGGTTAATAATATTATTGGCAAACGGCAATAACAATTCACTGTATTCTTCCACGTAACGCAAGGCGATTTCCACATCCACACCAGTTTCTTCATGTTTTTTCTGAATATAAAAAATATTATCATGCTTAGGAGTAGCTTGCCCATTCAAATATTGCACATAAGCCTTGATGCCACCTTCAAAATAAAAAACATATTTCTGAGGATTGGCTTCATCGCGCTTATCAAAAATAATCAACTTAACCGAACGATTCAAATAAGCCTGTTGACGCAAATGAGTAATCACCTTATCCCACTTATAAGTCGTCACTGTGAAAATACTGGCATCCGCTTTAAAACTGACTTTAGTGCCGGTTTCAAAAGCATCTTCCGGAGTATTATATAAATCCTTATCAGATTTCTTGAATTTTCCCATGTCTTTCACCGGGGCCACTGGTTTGCCAGTATGATATTCTTGAAAATAAGTATGACCTTCCCGACGCACTTCCACTCTTAGCCATTCAGATAAAGCATTCACCACGGACACGCCCACCCCGTGCAAACCACCAGACTTATCATAACCGCCCTCGCCGAATTTTCCCCCAGCATGTAATTTGGTTAACACTGTTTCCAAAGCAGACACTTTCGTGACCGGATGCATATCCACTGGAATACCACGACCATTATCAATAACTTCAATAATTTCTTCAGGTAATAAACGCAAAACCACCTGGTCGCATTGACCAGCCATAGCTTCATCAAAAGAGTTATCTACCACTTCCCAAATTAAATGATGTAAACCTTCACCGGCGGTATTACCAATGTACATACCAGGACGACGACGCACCGCTTCCAATCCTTCTAAAATGGTAATTTGACTTGCATCATAAGTGCTTTTTGCATTTGTTTTTGCCATATAATTCTTGTGTAAATTAACATAATCATTATAGATAGTTCACCCCACTTCGTCCTTGCTTCGCAGGACTTCGCGGGGCATTCTTCTACTTCTTGGGCTGCGCCCTGCGAAGTTCAACAAAGTTGAACGAAAAAGGGCTACGCCCTGCGAAGTTCGCCAAAGGCGAACGAAGAAGGGTGGACCTGAGGAGACTCGAACTCCTTACCTCAGCAATGCGAATGCTGCGCTCTACCAGATGAGCTACAGGCCCAAAGTGATTTCATTATAGAGATATTTTTCGGAGAAATCAAGGAAGCTCTTTAAATAAATTGTCCAAATAGATAATTTTTGATACTATAAACTTAATCTTAATCTCCTTATTTTTATATGGGTTTCAATCCATCAAATCGATTTGAACAAAATTTTGCTGAATCCCAACGCCCATCAAAAAGCGAAACGTCAACCACGCCGGAAAATTTTAAAACACAAATTTTACAATTAATGGAAAGCAGCTCTGCTGGTGGGCAAAAAGAAAAAACCGATAAAAAATTTCAACAAAAAATTTTAACAAGCACACTCAAACAATTGGCGGAAACAAGCAACAGCAAAATGAAAAATTTAAAAAGTCCCGAATTGAATAATCTCCTCAATACAGAAGGAAAAATTCAAATGGATAATTATCAAGGGATTGTTTACGATAACGCAATAATTGAACAAGACAAAAAGAAAGTTAAAGAACAAGAACTAGAATTCAGCGGATTACAAGATGAAAAGATTTTAGCTTTTAAAAAAGAAGAATATCATACCACAAACCTGGAAGATACCCTTAAAAAATGGAAGGAACAACAAAATGAACGCCCTGGCGCACAGGCGGAAATGGCCATCACAATTTTGCTCAATCATTTTTTAGGTGATGAGTTCATTGTCGCCCGTTCTTCCGATCATGATGATTATTTTCACAAAACTGATCAAGTTTTATTCCATAAATTAACCGGACAGGCGATTTGTTCCTTTGATGATTTATATAGTGATCGCCCGGACCAAAAACGCGCACTGGAAAAACTAAACACTTCGGTGAAAATCGCGCAACGTGGTGGTAATCAAGTAAAATATGGATTGTTGCTTAATCCGGAAAACAAACAATTAAGTTTGGGTGCCATTGAAAATGTCCCGAATTTTTGTTTAAGTATTCAGCCGGCGGAAATCAGTGCCGTGGTGGCGTGGTTAAATGACAAACAATCTCCGGAGAAAACCGCCATCGCTCAAAAAATCGCTCAAAAACTGATAAATCTGATTACATTGCAAAGTGAATATCAATTGAATTTAAGCGGACGTGACTTTGTTGGTCACGGCGTGGTAAGAAAAAATTTGGAGAATACCATTAAATTGATGAATCCTTATTTAGCGGAAAAATAAAAAAAAAGAGGCCGAAACCTCTGGTGAAAAAGAAAGAAACTACTACTTGGGTTCGCGCGGGCCGACGTAAATCACACACTTGTATGTGGCGAAATTCGCCTCACGTTTTTTAGGAGAACACGTCCCTTGATGATCGCAATAAAACTGACAAGTAAAACGACACGAAGCTTCGTCCTTGATGGAACAAAAATGCCGTCCGGCGGAACGAGAATCTTTCACGACAAAAAAGTTTACTCCTTCCTGAAAATTTTTTCTCAGCCATTCCAACTGATTATCATTCAAATTCTGTATATCCATGTAACCCCTCCTTAGCGTACTGTAGCCATTTATGGCGAAAGTCGCCTTTTCCATAAAGTAATATCATAGAAAGAAATAAGATTTCTGTCAAAAATAGAATTGACAGTTATTACTTTTTTTTATACGCTTATCTTAAGTAAAAAATTATTTTAACAATAAAAACATTATGCGCTTATTAGTCACTGGTGGCGCCGGTTTTATCGGCTCAAATTTTATTCACCACATGTTGGAAAAACATCCGGACATTTATTTGGTGAATTTTGACAAACTAACTTATGCTGGAAATTTAGATAATTTAGCGGATATCGCCGATGATTCACGTTACCATTTTGTCCAAGGTGATATCACTGATTTGGACTTGTTAAACAAAACTATTCAAGAACATCAATTGGATCATATTATCAATTTTGCTGCCGAAACCCACGTCGATCGTTCCATTCACGGTGGCTGCAAAGATTTTGTTTTAACTAATACTCTGGGAACACAAATGTTATTGGATGCGGCTCGCGTCAATAAAATCCAAAAAATGGTTAATGTTTCCACCGATGAAGTTTATGGTGCTTTGGAATTGGAAAATTTAGATGAAAAATTTACCGAAGAAACTCCAATCATGCCCAATATGCCCTACGCCGCCGCCAAAGCTGGTGGGGATTTAATGTGTCATGCATATTTTGTTACTCACAAAGTTCCGGTGGTAGTTACCCATTGCTCCAACAATTACGGACCGTACCAATTCCCTGAAAAGCTTATTCCGTTTTTCACTTTTAAATTATTAAAAAATGAAAAAGTACCAATGTACGGTGATGGTTTGAATATTCGTGATTGGATCCACGTTCGCGACCATGCCAGTGCTTTGGATTTATTATTACAAAAAGGAATCCCTGGTGAAGTTTACAATATCGGTGCTGACAATGAACGAAACAATTTGGAATTAACAAAAATGATGTTGAAAATTTTAGGCAAAGACGAATCAATGATTGAATACGTGGCTGATCGCCCAGGACATGATCGTCGCTATGCCATTGATGCCAGTAAAATCATGGGATTAGGCTGGACTCCGGTTTATGGTATGGATCAATTTGAAAAAGGTTTGACCGAAACCGTGGAATGGTATAAAAACAATAGCGAATGGGTAGAAAAATTATGGAAAAGAAAAGACGAATTTAATGCCCACTTAAACAAATAATATGTTGTTTGATTTAAAAAGTTTTCTTGGCAAAACTCAAAATTATTATCTTACTCCGGTGGAGTTAAATAATTTTATTGATTTTGAAGTCAAAAGAATTTATTATATCAATCAAATTATTGCCGATAATGTCTTTACTGGTGCCCATTGTCATCACAATGAAAAGGAATTTTTTATGGTTTTAAATGGTAGTGCCACGATTGTATTAGACCAAGGAAATGGTTTAGAAGAAATTCAATTAGTAATGAACCAAGGCATTTTTATTGATAGTTACATTTGGCATCATTTCAAAAACATTAGCAATGGAACAATCATTCTAGCCTTATCATCCACCAATTATAGTCCGGATAGAAATGACTATATTGAAAATTATGATGATTATTTAAAAATTCGTGATGAAAAATTATTAAATAGAGATAAATAAAAGAATTATGAAAGCTTTAATTACCGCCGGTGGTCATGGTACACGCTTGCGCCCACTCACCTACACAATCAACAAACATCTCATTCCCATTGCCAATCAACCGATGATTTTTCACGCTTTGGATAAAATCGCTAAAGTTGGCATTAAAGAAGTTGCCATTAATATCAACGAAGGGGACAAAGTTTTACCTCAAGTGGTTGGTGATGGTAGCAAATGGGGAATGAAAATAACTTACATTGAACAACTAGGCGGGGCTTTGGGATTAGCTCACATCATCAAAAATGCGGCCGACTGGATTGGCGATGATGATTTACTTTTCTATTTGGGCGATAATATTATTTTAGGAGAAATTACCAGTTTGGTAGATAAATTTCATAATGAAAAAGCGGATTGTGTCTTAGCGCTATCACAAGTTAAAGATCCTAGCCGCTTTGGAGTTCCAGAAATTAAAGACGGACAAATTATCGGCGTTGTAGAAAAACCAAGCGCACCCAAAAGTAATTACGCTGTCACTGGAATTTATGTTTATAACAATAACATTTTAAAAGCAGTTAATGATTTAAAACCAAGCGCTCGCGGAGAATTGGAAATTTCTGATGCTCATCAATGGTTTATTGATCAAAAGCTAAAAGTCACCTACCAAGAAATTACTGGATGGTGGAAAGATACTGGTAAACCAGAAGATTTATTGGAAGGAAATGCTTTAATTTTAACCGATATTCAAAGTAATAACCAATCTAGTGAAATTCATGAAAGCGCCCGAATTCAAGGAAAAGTTATCATCGAAGAAGGCGTAAAAATCGGAGAAAAAGTCCTGATTCGTGGTCCAGTGATGATCGGTAAAAATGTTGTTTTAGAAAATTGTTATATCGGACCATACACCTCCATTGGCCATAATGTGGAAATTTACAATGCCGAAATTGAACATAGCATTATTTTTGACTACGCAGACATCAATTGTGACAAACGAATTGTGGATAGCTTAATCGGTGCAAACGCTATGATTTCCAATGCCCATATGACAAAACCCAACGGACATCGGTTGATCTTAGGGGAAAATAGTGCCATTGAACTCTAAAACGATTGACTTTTTCCAATCTTTTCTATAATATATAACAAATTTAGCGATTTTTTTATTTGATAAATTTAACTTTTATGGCAGATCAAAATCCAGTTTCCAAGTATTTACAGGAAACAAAGTCTGAATTGAAAAAAGTAACTTGGCCAACCAAGAATCAAACCATCAATGACACTTTAATGGTGGTGGCGCTAAGTGTGGCTATGGCCGCTTTTATCGGTATTCTAGACTATGTTTTCAACTTTGGCTTAAGCCAATTAATTTCTTTAAAATAAAACTCTATGGCACGGCAAGTCGCAAACCTTGGCCGAAGATGGTACGCCATTCATACCTATGCTGGGTATGAAGAAATGGTGGCCGAAAATCTTCTGCAAAGAATTGAAGCCTTTAACATGAAAGAACAAATCTTTAATGTTTTAGTGCCGGTAGAAAAACAGATTAAAATTCGCAACGGTAAAAAGAAAGTAATTACCGAAAAAATTTTTTCTGGTTATGTCTTAGTGGAAATGATTGTTAATGATGAATCCTGGTATGTGGTTCGAAACACCCCTAATGTCACCGGTTTCATTGGTATCGGGAACACCCCTACCCCAATGTCTCAGGAAGAAATTGACAATTTATTAAGCAGAACCAAAGTTGAAGAACCAAAATATCAATTAGATATTGCCGAAGGTGATGCCGTAGCCATTAATGAAGGTCCTTTTAAAAACATGGAAGGAGTCATTACGGATATTGACAATGCCCAAGGAAAAGTTAAAGTGTTGGTATCAATGTTTGGCCGGGAAACGCCGGTGGAACTAGATTTCTTACAGATTAAGAAAATTTAATAATTATTAATAGTTAAACTGAATTGTATGGCAAAAAAACCAGTAAAGGCTATGGTCAAATTACAGATCCCGGCCGGTAAAGCAACTCCAGCTCCTCCAGTTGGTACCGCTCTTGGGCCTCATGGCTTAAACATTCAAGATTTTTGTTCCAAATTTAACGAAGCAACTCGTGATAAAATGGGCAACACTATTCCTTGTTTATTGACCATTTATGAAGATCGAACTTTTGATTTTATCTTAAAAACCCCTCCAGCCAGCGAAATGATTTTAAAAGCAATCAAGGTGGAAAAAGGTGCTAAGAATCCAAAAACCGAGAAAGTCGGTAAAATCACCAAAGCTCAATTAAGAGAAATTGCTCTAGTGAAATTAAATGATTTAAATACCAATGACGTGGAAATGGCTATGAATACCTTAGCCGGTACCGCTCGTCAAATGGGTGTTGAAGTCGTTGATTAATATTTAATAAACGTGGGAGGCCAAGGTTAAAATCCGAAGCCATTGACCACTAACTACAATTTTATGGCTACATCAAAAAAGTTAGCAGAAGCTTACAGCAAAATCGATCAAAAAAAGATTTATTCTTTGGATGAAGCGATTAAACTTTTAAAGGAAGTTAATTACGTCAAATTTGATCCAAGTGTGGAAATTCACATGAATTTGGGCATTGATTCTCGTAAAACTGATCAATTGGTTCGTGGAACCGTCGTTTTACCTCATGGAACAGGAAAAAAGATTCGCGTTGCCGTCTTCGCCGAAGGTGAAGCTGCTCAGGAAGCGAAAGCTGCCGGAGCTGATGCCGTTGGTGCTGATGATTTAATTAGCGAAATCTCCAAAAATGGTGATGCTCCTTACGAAGCGGCCATTGCCACTCCTGATATGATGAAAAAATTAGGACCAATCGCTCGTATTTTGGGCACCAAAGGAATTATGCCTAACCCAAAGAAAGATACCGTTACTAATAACGTTGCCAAAGCCATTGAAGATATTCGTAAAGGTAAAATTGATTTCCGTAATGATGACACTGCTAATATTCATCAATCTTTAGGGAAATTATCCTTTGATGTGGAAAAATTAGTGGAAAATACAAAAGCTTTTGTGGATGCTATCCAAAAAGCTAAACCATCCGGAACTAAAGGAACTTTCATCAAAAATGCGGTGATTAGTTCTTCCATGGGACCTGGTATTAAAGTCAGTCTTTCATAAAAACCAGTTTCTGATATAAAAAACAGTCGGCTAAAACCGGCTGTTTTTTGTTTTTAAAATTATTACTGCTCATTATTTCTGTTTTGTATTGTCATTCCGAACTTGTTTCGGCATGACAAGCAAGTTCGTCTTTTTAAAAATCATAGTCCATCAATTAATCAGACGAATCAGAGTTCAAGACAAATCCCATCCGATATTCCGGCACATACTGACGATATTTAACGCCAGCTAGGTCAAACAAACGGCGTGATGCTACCCAAACTTCATTATCATGATATTTATCACAATCAAAAATCACCTCCTTAATTCCCACCTGGATGATGGTTTTGGCACATTCATTACAAGGAAACAAGGTGCAATACAAAGTCGCGCCACGCAGGTCTTTATGGGCGTTGTAGATGGAATTAACCTCAGCGTGAACCACATAGGCATATTTTGTGTCTAGAAAACCGCCCTCTCGTTCCCAAGGTAAATCATCGTTTTCAATGCCTCGTGGCCAGCCGTTATAACCCAAACCCAAAACCACGTGCGAATCATCCACAATAATTGAGCCAGCCTGAGTGCTTGGATCTTTAGATCGTCTAGCCATCAAATGAGCCATTTGCATAAAAACTTCATCCCAAGACAAAACTAAATTAGCTGAGTTTTCCATAAAAATATCATTATATAATCAAAAATAAGCCATATTTATTTTAACAAATAGACCCCAAATAAACAAGAATTGTCTAAAATCAAATTATATATTACAATGCTTACAAATCTAAAGCCTAATATTTAATAACAACATTATGCAACAGGAAAGATCGTTGATTTTAATCAAACCAGATGGCGTGCAACGTCGCTTAATCGGAGAAATTATCGGCCGTTTTGAACGCGCTGGTTTAAAACTAACCGCCATGAAAATGGTCATCCCTAGTGTCGACCAAGCTACCGAACACTACCCTAGCACCAATGAATGGTTTGTGAATGTGGGTAAGAAATTCTTTAAAGAAGAATTAGCCCGAGGTGAAGAAGTGGCTGAAGAAAAATTTATTGCCGCTGCCCAAAAAGTCAAAGAAGGTTTAGTCAAGTTTGTGACTGCCGGACCGATTGTCGCCATGGTTTGGCAAGGCAATCACGCTGTCACCGTTTGCCGAAAATTAATCGGTGGCACCGAACCAACCACTTCTGATGTGGGTACCATTCGTGGTGATTTCACCATTGATTCTTATTCTTTAGCCAATAACGCCAATCGCGCCGTCCGAAATTTGGTCCATGGGTCCGAATCCTCTGCCGAAGCCGAACGCGAATTACAAGTTTGGTTTAAAAATGAAGATATCTGCAATTACAAAGTGGTTGATGAAGTCTTATTGACTGATGTCAGTTTAGACGGAATCAAAGAATAACTTTTGTATTCATTGAAATAAATTACCGCCCCGTCCCGATGTTCATCGGGACGGGGCGGTTTCGTTTTTAGATCTAAGCTGCTTTCTTCTTATCCAAATGAGAATCCGGATTCCATAAATACTTACTGTTAATTTCCCGGGCCCGATCTGATCTACCCTTATCATGCCAAAATTCCACTGCGGAACTGGCCGCACCTTTCAAAAAATATTCTTTATCCCATAAAAACGCCTTTACTATTTTATCAATATTATGATTATAAAGACGCTCTTCATTGGTCAAATTAATAAAAAGTGCCTGAACAATCGCCCGCCGAAAATCCTTATCGGAAACAACATCTAGATTAGTCCCTAAAAATTCTCGATGAACTTTAATTGCCTGATCAATGGAATCAAAATCGCCCTTTTTCAAATTACTAATTATAAAATTTTTCAAAACAGGCAATATCTTTTCAATATTTAAAAAATGTTTATTCTCACCACTAAAAAAGGCATCCCTAATATTCTTCGCTTTTTCAAAAGCTAAAACATGAAAACTTTTATCTTCCCGATTTTGAATAAAACAATTACTGAAACACTGCTGAGCAGCTTCAATAATTGTCGGGAATTTAACCACCTCTTCATAATGTGAAAAAAGTTGCTTAGACAAAGTAATCGCCTTTTCTACTTCTTTATTTTCCAAATAAGAGACCAGTTTTTGATGATCCTTATTCCACGCAAATGACTCACTAATTTTTTCCAAAACTTTCATATTTTTTTATTATTCACTAAAAAGATCCCCGTTCCAATAATTCCAAATTAACATTACTAATTCCCAAAGACCAAGCTCTAAATAAATCCATAAAATTATCCAAACGCACTTCATAGGTTTGCAATGTTTCCGGATGAACGTACCAAATTCGTCCGCGATCCTCTACCTGTAACAATAAACGTCCTTTAATTCTCGCTGCCAAAACTTTATCATTGATTTTGTTACCGGTCCCTAAAATATTGTAAGAACCCTCACATTCCATTCTATCGGAAAAACCATCCTTGTCTGAATCCTGAGTATCACCCAAAGAACTACAGGTAAATGGTAAACGAGCTAAATCAGTATTGGAAATACCCAATGCTAAAGATCGAAATAAAGGCAAAATATTCTCTTTAGTCACTTCATATCGCTGATTATTAACCGGATAAACATACCAAATTCGTCCTCGATCCTCTACTTGCAATAACAAACGTCCTCGTACCTTATCCAAAAGCCAAGCCGGAGCACTTGCGAAAACCGAATCCAACACACAAGCGGTATAACTATCATTAAAGTGACTACCCTCTCGGCATGTACAAGTCAATTTCATTTCCCCACTATCTAATGCAGTGGCTCCTGAAAAAATACTATAACTTCCGTACCAATTACGACAAGCTTGTTCATAAGGAATACATTGCCCATTATACATAATATAGTTTTCAACACACTGACAAGAATTTTCCCCAACCCGATAGGAATTTTCCATACAACGACCTTGTTCATCAGGATTAATATCAGCAGCTTCACTAAAGGCATTATTGAAAGTAAGAATATCATTAATAAATTTAAGCGGTTTAGCCATTTCTAAATTACTGGACGCTAGCAATTTATCTCTTTGCCGATACAAAAAATCAATATCCAAAATATGGGCAATCTGCGTTTTTTCTTCCAAACTGGTGACTAATCCCAATAATTTATCGCTGGAATTAATGGCTGCGCCACCGGAATTTCCCGCAAAAACCACAGCATCACTAAACAAAATATTTTTGCCATCCACTTCATCTTTGTACAAAATTTTTCCTTCAGTAATATTTAAACTTCCCTGACTCAAAGAAGGATAACCAAAAAGCCAAATAGATTCATCCCGAGAAGTTTGAAACTCCAAATTTAAATATGGAAATCCACTGGTCATCGCCGATGTTGGTACATAATACTCTTTGCCATCCAACGCACTGGATACTTGGCCAAAAGCAATGTCAGTATCATAATCAAAATAAAAAAAATCAATATTAAACTGTAAGGCTGGATCGTATGAATTAAAATCAGAAATAATTGCACCCTGACAATAGGATTCATCATTAGGCAATATCTTAATAACATGAGCATTACTGATAATTTTCCCATCCGACATCACCAACACTCCAGAACCATGGGATTGATAATAATCATTACCACTTTTAATGGTACACAACAACCGAACCACCGCACTTTTTACGGCACGATAATCGCCGTAGGCCGCCTGCCCCGCTCCTGCTACACTCCAGCCCAGAATGACTATCACGAAAAATATGATAAAATACCAAGATTTCATATTATTAAACAATTTATTTGATTTTATTATACCATTTTTCAAAAAAATGTAAAAATAAAATATTATTTTTCACTTTCACACTGCCATGCTTCCCCTGATTTCGTCCAACAATGCAACAAACCCTGCTGATCAGTACGCCAAATCGTCATATTACGATAATTTAACTTTTTCAATAAAGATTCATGGGGATGAGAAAAAGAATTATCCACACCACAAGAAATCAAAGCCTTGCTGGCACCACTGGCATTCAACCATTCAAAACCGGTGGCGGTTTTACTTCCATGATGCCCGATTTTAATTAAATCCGCTTTTAAATTTTCCAAATCATTCTTTTTCGCTTCCAAAATTTCGCCTTCCACGGGAATTTCCGCGTCCCCCATTAACAAAATACTTTGCCCCTGATAGGAAATTCGAGCGACTATTGATGTTAAATTCAAATTCTCCACTTTCTGATTAGCAAAGGACGACAACGGAAAAAGTAATTCCACCACGACGCCCCCGCTGAGCTCAAACGACTGCGCGCTCTCCACGATTTCAGTTTTAATATTTTTATTTTTTAATAATTCCAAAAATTCCAAATAATCCGCACTGGTATGCAAAACCCCCGTATGATAAACCTGTCCCACATCATAATTATCCAAAACAGCTGGCAAACCACCAACGTGATCAGCGTGCGGATGAGTTAGAAATACATAGTCCAAAGTACGCTGATTAGCTGGCAAAACTCGCCCCAATTCATTTAAAACCAAATTATTTTCACCGCCGTCAAATAATAAATACTGATTACCTGGAGTTTTCAATAAAATAGCATCACCTTGCCCCACGTCCAACATATAAACATGCAAAGCCTCGGCATCATTGTTCAATGACAAACCTTTAACTGCCCCAAAACCATAATAATCAGCAATAAAAATAATTAAACCAACCAATAAAACAAAAACCGATTTTAGGAAATTTTTATGAAACGCTTTCATATTTATTTTTAGCTGAATGAAATCTTATTAACATTATAAGAAATATTAAATAAAAAAGAAACACAAAGAACAAAGGAAATGACTCCGTTTCCCAAACCGACCAAGATAAGTGACTAACATAATGTGAAATCGTCATAATCGCTTGCAGTAATCCATATAACAAAACACCAGCCAACCGTGCCACCGGCAAATAACCCAAAGATAATAAAAACGCCAAAAACCCAAATAACATTAAATAAGGAATTAAAGGCAATATCAACAAATTAACAGGAATTGCCAAAACACTAAAAATCCCAAAGTTATATAAAATTAACGGCAAAGTAAAAATTGTCGCTGCCAAAGTTGTAATAAAATTCTCTTGCCACAAGGAATTTTCTTTATAAAAAGGAAAATATTTAGTTAAAATTGGCACAAAATAAATTAAGGCAACGGTTGCCAAAAATGACAACTGAAACCCCAAATCTCCTAATAACACAAAAGGATTAGCCACAACCATTAGACAAGCCGTTAATAATAAAATATTTAAAATTTGCCCTGGCCTAGACCATAATTTTGCCAACAGTGCCAATGAACCCATAATACCCGCTCGCAAGACCGAAGCACTGGCTCCGGTTAAAGCCACGAACACCGCCACCAATAACAACGCTGACAATAAAGCGGTGCGCCGTTTGACATAAAAATACGGACTAAGCACCAACACAAAATTAGCCAACAAAGAAATGTTATAACCGCTCACCGCCACCACATGACTCAAACCGGCTCGGCGAAAATCATCGGATAAAGTGCTGGGCAAGCCTTGCCGCACACCCAACAATAAGGCTGCCATAAAAGAAGAATGCGGAGCCGGTAGAATCAAATTCAACCGTCTGAGAATAAAATATTTTACCGCATATAAATTATTCCAAAAAATATTACCTGAAAAATCCTCCAATATTTTAATGTTTTTTGGCTGATAAACGGCTGCCCAAATATTTTGACTGCGCAAATATTTAGCATAAGAATCTTTAGGCAAATTTAATTTTCCTTCAAACTTTAAAACCTGACCATAAAAATATTGCGGATACAAAGGGACGCTAATCAAGATTCGGGATTTAACCGACCGACAGCGCCCCGCAGTACCACACACTTCATCTAAACGAAGCGTAATTTTTTGCTCTAAACCATTGTTTTCAACATCCTTAATAATTAAACCAGTGGCAATGATATTTTTATCATAATAACTTAACAAATCTTGATTAATTCTAAATTGATAGTAAAAATTTCCACTTAATAAAATTATGCCTCCTAATATTAAATAGAATTGTTTCCAATCAAATAAATAAAAAATCAAAATTCCAATGATCAACAAATACCAAGCCAGGCGCAAGGGAAATTCCCAAATCGACGCACTCGCTACGCCCCCCAAACCAATCAACATTAAAACCGTCAATCTTTGCGAAGAATGAAGTCGTTCCCAGCACATAGTTTATTTTTAAGTATGTTTCACAGGTCAAGATAATTATAGCAAATTGATGGTGAAATTAACGTAAAGATTTTCCGATTTATCCACAGGGGATTGTCTTGAACCAGGATTCACTTGATTCATCTGATAAATATGAATGTTACATCTCTTTTGTAGGGGCGAATAATTATTCGCCCTTTAATATATAAAAATTCATCATATATGATTTGAAATAACATTTGTGAAAATTATTTCACGTTTTTATATGTTTTATAATATAAAACAATAATCGTTATTTATAGGGCGAATAATTATTCGCCCTATCAATAAACAATATCGTTTCACATTATAAAAAACACAAAAATAAAAAAATGTTCCCGTAGGGTCCCTGACATTCGTCAGGACAAGCTCCTTACATACGCCCTTCCCCATATCACAGTTTCTCAAACAGCCTGCCACGATGAACATCGGGAAATAAAAATTCAAGACAAAAAAAAAGAGACCGCGAACGGTCTCTTTTTTATCTAGAAATAAATCCTTATTGAATCTTATTAGCGCCAATGGCATTATCCACCACGTCAGCATCATAAATCAATTGATTGCTGCTTGGACGATAAATGATGAAACGATTTTCATATAACAACAAACTATCACCATTTTGTGCATTGGCAAACACTGTTGGATTTTGAGTTTGCAATTGAGTGACATCACCGATGGTGCTTAATTGAGGAACAGCTTTAGCATCCAAAGTGGTTAAAGCAGAAACTTTAGCTAAAGTATCCTTCAACGCAGCCGCATATTGTTCACTTAAAATCTGATTTGGATTTTTTCCATCATAAACGATTTTCTTTTCAGACGGACGATAAATGATTAAACGATCTTCATAGCCAATCACTTTATCCCCATCCTGAGCATCTTTGTAAACTTCCGCATTAATTTGATGTTCATTCTTTAACAATTCCACATCCAAAACTTCAGCGATGGCCGGTTCGGTGCTAGGTAAAGTTGTTAAAGCACTAACCTCGGTTAACAAAGCATTGTTTTCCTTGGCAGTTTTTTCCTGAGCCGGAGATAAAACCTGATAAACAGGATGATAAACCGGTCTGAATTCTAAAAACAAGCTAATTGCTTGAATAACGGCGATTACTAAAAGTAATAAGACCACCGCTCCCATTCCTTGGGTTCTTTCTTGAGCCATAGTTCTGTTTTCACTTATTAATTAATAAAAATTTGCTTAATTATTATTATAGCATAATTTACCTTCTTTAAAAAGCACTTTCCACTCCCAAAATCTCCAAAAAGTTACTATCTTTAGCATCTCCCTTGGCTGATACCGGATCATTTGCACCCTGACGGCTATCGCACAAAACCACATTGGAATCCACTGCAAAACCGATAATACAACGATGACCGACTAAAGTTTCAATAGCTTTCTGCACCATATCTTGCAATTCATGACTATTAGCGATTTGATCATAATTAAACTGATGCTTAAAAATAATCGTCAATTTATCCCCGCTTTGACTTAAACCAGCGACACTCATCAATGAAGCCAAAGAGATATTTTCCTTTTTAAGCAGATTTCGCAATTCATACCAACGATTACGCAGGGCTTCCACATTAACCGGACAAATCTTATTATCAATGGTGGAAGGAATTTCCACTGTCTCAATTTTCTCCGGCTCAATCGTCACTGTCAAATCCACAAGTGGCACCACTGTTGGAGGAATTTCCTCCTTAACCGGCTGAACATTATTTTCCACCGAAGCTTTTACTGGTTCCTGAATATCCACTTTGGGACTTTCAAATTTTTTAATATTGGAAACCACAAGGTCACTGTCATTATCGGCAATCGCAGAAATTAAAGCCATTTCCAAAGGCAACTGCGGAATAAAACTATTTTTACTTTGTTGGCTAACGGCAATAAAAGAATTGATAATTTTCAATAAAGCCGAAACGCTGACAAACTCCAATAATTTATCCATATCTGCCAAACGTTTGGCATCCAAAGCCACAATCTGCCCAACTCCCAATTTAACCAATAATAACTGGCGCAAAAGCATCACAAAATCTTTTAAAAATGCATCCAAGTCCAAACCATCAGCCAATAATTCATTAACCATCAACAAAGAATCGGATAATTTCTTGGCAAACAACAAGGATAATAATTTATAGCTTTCAGCCCAATGGGAACGTGGTAAAATCAAATGGGCCTGATCCAAACTCAATATTTTTTCATCCAAACTTAATAATTGACTCAATAAACTTTCCGCGTCGCGCATACAACCTTCAGAATAATGAACCAACAAATCCAGAACCTGATCATCCACCTGAACACCTTCGGTACTCGCCAAATTCATCAGACGTTTTTTCATGGCGATCGGTTCAATCTTTTTAAAATCAAAACGTTGGCAACGAGAAATAATGGTTGGCAAAATTTTCTGGGCTTCGGTGGTCGCTAAAATAAAAATCGCGTATTCCGGCGGTTCTTCCAAGGTTTTCAACAAAGCGTTAAAAGCATAGGAAGTTAACATATGAACTTCATCGATAATAAAAACCTTATATTTGCTGCTGGATGGTCTGATGCGCACATAATTAATGATATTACTCTGCACATTCTCCACACCTCGATTGGAAGCGGCGTCAATTTCAATCACATCCATGGCACTGTTTTCATTAATAGCTTTACAAGAAGCACATTGATTACAAGGTTCGCTGTCGCCTGGTTTACGATTTTCACAATTAACCGCCTTGGCCAAAATACGAGCCAAAGTAGTTTTTCCGGTACCCCGCGGACCGCTAAATAAATAAGCATGCGAGATTTTATTCTGCGCCAACTCATTTTTTAAGGTGATTTTAATATGTTCCTGGCCGGAAACCTGACTAAAATCACTCGGACGATATTTACGATATAAAGCTAATCCCATTGCAAAAAATTTATTTTTTTATTTCTCCTGATTTAAAAATACCTTACAGAGTTTTCCTTGTTCTTGCAAGCCAGCAGCGTTGGCCTCATCCGTGTCCAAATGAATAGTATCTTCAAAGCCTTCATGAATCCGAACAATCACTTCATCAAAACGCAAAGCACGTTCCCCTTCCACTTCCAAACTCAAACTATCACCATTTTTTAAATGATTTTCTTCAGCCGTCGCCGCACTGCAATGCAAATGACGTTTAGCGATAATCACGCCTTCTTTCAATTCAAACTCACCGACTGGGCCAATTAATTTACCAGCCCCGGAAGCAACAACGTCACCGGATAAACGCAAAGGAGCATCAATGCCCACAAACAAACAATCACTTTTGGCTAATTCCACTTGATCATGATCTCGTTCTGGACCAAGAATTCTTAATTTTAAAGAATTTTTTGGACCAAGCAACATCACCGTTTCTTCGGCGGCAAAATGTCCTGGTTGAGATAAATTTTTCTTAACCGTCAATTGATAATTTTCACCAAACAAAAAACTGATTGTCTTTTTTGACAAATGAACATGCCGTGCGGAGTATTCCACCGGCAATGTTAAAAAATTACTCATAACAATTTATTTTAGATTTCATTAACTTCCAATAAACTATCGGCAACCTCTTTATGATTCTGACGTTCAGAACCTCTAACCCTACCTTTATTACGATTCAAAGATTGTTTCAAATCATCCTTGGCTTTATCAATAGCCTTATACAAAACCGGCTCAATTTCTTCCACTCGATAAACCTTACCCGGCACGGACAAGGTCACCTTGGCGGAAAAGACATCGCCTTTTTTATGATGTTTACTGATTTTAGCCAATTCCAAATCAGCAATCATAATGTCCGGAGAAAATTTTAACAAAGCTAATAATTTCTTTTCGGCATAAGCACGAATCGGATCGGTCAAATCAATCTCCCGAGTTCTAATATTAATTTTCATGGTTGTTTTTACTTTATTACTTAAATGGGCTTTCACCATAACTTCTAAAATAATCTTAACACGCTCATTTTCAAAAGACAATTTTGACATTTTTTCACAAAAATTGCTTTCTAAAATGATAAAAAAAAAGAAGCGCTGAATTAACAACGCTCCTTTTTATATCTAACAATCTTAGTTTCTGTAATACAAACTGATTTCGGTCAATTGGCTATATTCGTTGCTATAAATAGTCACATCAAAAGCTCGATAATCCTCAACATCATCCGGAGTTTGCACATTCAAACTATAATAACCATTGGAAGTAGATTCACTACTGACTTTCCAAGTGCTGTTATTCTTCAACAAACCCTTATAAAAATCTTTGACTTGATCAGCAGTATCAGTGGTCTTAACGGTCAAATCAACATAGATATAATCACCCGAAGAAGAATCACTAACGCTGGTCACCTTAGCACTGGAATTATACAACAATTCCGCTGGAAAATTAGCAGGAACATCTAAACTTTCTTGTTTTTCAAATTCACTCTTTTCCATCTCCATTCCCAATTCCATAAAACCTTGTAAACTTTCTTCCGGATTAAGTTCACCGTCTTCACCGATCTTGGCTAAATCACCAAAAACCTTGCTTAATTCATCAGCCGCTTGTTCGGCAGCCTTTTGTTCTGGACTCTTAAAACAACCCCCTAACGGCAAAGTGATGACAATCACCAAAGCTAAAACTTTTAACCAATTTTTCATAAACTCTTTGTTTAATTATAAATTTGCTTTATTAATGTTTTACTATCTTATAAAAAAATAGACAAAAATGCAACCAAGTACTTATTTTAAATTGTGGAAATTTTTCAAAAACTGATACACAATGAACGCATAATCCTCCAAAGAAGCAATTCGCAAGGACTCATCAGCGGCATGCAAATGCTTAGTTTCCGGGCGGAAACACAAAGCAATCATCTTTTTCGCCATGAAGAAACGAGCGTCACTGGCCATACTGGAAGAAATAAAATCCACCGGTTGCTTACTATATTCTTCAATGATTTCCGCTAAACTCAATAAATATAAATCATCCTGGGGAATTTCCAAAATCGGTCCACTGGCCAATAATTCGGCGGATACGCCATAATCTGAAGCCAAACTCTCCAACTGAGCGGTCAATTCAAACTGCTCTTCTTTTTCGGTAAAACGAAGATCCAAACCAATTTCTGCCTGTTCTGGCACACTATTAAAAGCGGTTCCACCTTTGATATATCCTAAATTAATGGATTTTTTCCACTGATTATCATCCTTTGGTTCTGGATAAAATTTAGCCAATTGATGATAAAAATCCATCAATTTCAAAACCGCATTTTCCCCTTTCCACGGACGAGCCCCGTGGGCTGCTTTGCCAACGGCCCGCAAACGATAATGTAAAAATCCTTTTTCCTTAACACAAACCGTATTGATATTTTTACCATTGTTAGGCACAAACACCACTTTCGTTTGATAACCCAAATCATTCAACAAATAATTAGTGCCATTTTCTCCACCCAATTCTTCATCAGTGGTTAAAACCAAAGCTATTTTTAAATCCAATTTTTCTTGCAAAGCCAAAATGAAAATCTTCAACAAAGCGATTACCGGGCCTTTCATATCACCAGACCCACGTCCGTACAGCCAATCACCGTCCAAAGTAGGTTCAAAGCCACCTTCCCCTTCCACCACATCCAAATGTCCTAATAAAATCACATCTTGCTTTAAATCCTTATTGTTACTTAAAAACAACAAAGATTTTCCTTCTTTTTCATAAATTTTTTCCACGCTGGCCACTTGCTCAAAGTCATGGAAATAATCCAAAACCATCGACAACACTTGTTTGAGCTTATCCGGCTGACTAGCCGTGCTTTCCACCCGAATCAATTGCTTTAAGAATTTCAAATCTTCATTGTTGATGAGATTCATAAAATTATCATGAAAAGTTAAAAGTCTATTTTAATCTTAACAAACATTTGGAAAAATAAGCAAATGATAAAAGCCCTAGTCAATTTTTTTTTGCTCCTTCACAATCACAAAATATTTAACAATTTCAATCAATAAAACCTTCAAGAATGACAGGGCCAATAGAACCAAAATGGCTTTCCAAGACAATGACACTAAACCAAACCAAGATTGTCCAACTTTGGTAAACAACACTAAAAAGGTGAACCAAAAACCAATCAAAACTGCCGCCACCAAAGTACTGTTATCAAAAATTTTAATATTCCATAAGTTCTTTTTTAAATTCTTACAACTAAACACATACAACAAAGAATCAATAGTTAAAGCAGCAAAAGCAAAGGTGCTGGCCATGGCTAAACCATCAGTCTTATAAAAATAATAAAATAATCCTAACAAGAAAATATCTACCAAAATACCAATTACAAAAATCAAAATTTTCATTTCCCGATCAAACAATTGATAACGTGCTTTCAAATACTGCTTATTCATCGTTTGCTCAATGGGATTGTTTTCCATAATCAAAGCAATACTAGGAAAACTATCAGCTACCAAATTAATCCATAAAATTTGAATGGCCGTTAAAGGCAAAGGTAAACCCATTAATAAAGCACCGGTAATTAAAATAATTTCCGTAAAAGAATCCGCCAATAAATAAACGATAATCTTTTTTAAATTCAAAAAAATACTGCGGCCTTCTTCAATCGCTTCCACAATGACATTAAAATTATTATCTA
>Ga0265297_10000785_pt1 | contig 87309 bp, 83 predicted proteins | sample Munlanlwell13791_FD_192502 | JGI IMG/M metagenome (GOLD analysis project Ga0265297, IMG submission 192502) | Leachate microbial communities from a municipal landfill in Southern Ontario, Canada - Leachate well 137-91 | ecosystem: Engineered > Solid waste > Landfill > Unclassified | place...
ATGCGTCGACGCCCTCGTGCCCATTGGACGCGGACAGCGCGAGCTGATCATCGGCGACCGCTCAATCGGCAAATCCGCAGTTGCCATCGATACCATCATAGCCCAGAAAGGCAAAGATCTTATATGCATCTATGTGGCAATCGGGCAGAAGACGGCCAAGGTTGCCAACGTTGTTGAAACCCTCAGGAAATACGGCGCTATGGAACACACCGTGGTGGTCGTTGCCACATCGTCTGACCCGGCATCGATGCAGTATCTATCTGCATACTCGGGCTGCGCTATCGGTGAAGAATTCATGGAGCAGGGCAAGGACGCCCTTATTATATACGACGATCTCTCCAAACATGCATGGGCCTACCGACAGGTTTCGCTCATACTGCGACGTCCGCCGGGACGCGAAGCTTACCCCGGAGACGTTTTCTACCTTCACAGCAGGCTGCTCGAAAGGGCTGCCAAGCTTTCTGCGGAGCTGGGCGGAGGCTCGCTCACTGCCCTGCCCGTCATCGAAATCCAGGCCGGCGATATGTCGGCATATATTCCGACCAATGTCATCTCCATCACCGACGGACAGATCCTGCTTGAGACTGATATGTTCAACGCCGGCATACGCCCTGCGCTCAACGTGGGCCTATCGGTATCACGCGTGGGCGGCAATGCGCAGACCAAGGCCATGAGGCAGGTGGCCGGCAAACTGAGGCTTGACATGGCGCAATACGCCGAACTGGCTACTTTCGCGCAGTTCGGTGCCTCTGACCTGGATAAAGCCACACTGGCTCAACTCGAGCGCGGCAAGCGCATGATTGAGATACTTAAGCAGCCGCAGTACGCGCCGCTGTCACTGGAAAACGAGGTCATGATTCTGTTCGCGGTCACCAACGGATATATCGATGATGTACCGGTGGACAAGGTTTCGGCCTTCGAAAACGCGTTTTACAAATTCATGGCCAACAACCACCCCGAAGTCGGCAATAAAATTGCCGCCGATAAGGTGTTAAAACCTGAAACCGAGGCGGAACTCAAAAAGGCCATTTCAGAATTTAAGCAGAGTTCTGCTTATTGAGGCGATTTAGATGGTAAGTCCGAAAATACTTAGACGGCGGATCCGCAGTGTCCAGAGCACGGCCAAGATAACCCGTGCCATGGAGATGATCGCCACTGCTAAAATGAAGAAGGCCCAGGATATGGCAATCGCAGGAAGGCCCTACAGCGACAAGATCATGCAGATTATAGCCGACCTGTCCGCCCAGGCTGCCGCCGGAGGAGCTGTCCACCCACTGCTGGTGGCACGTCCTGTAAACAAAATAGGTATCGTGCATATAACGTCCGACAGGGGTTTGTGCGGTGGCTTAAACACCAACCTGAACCGGCTGGTGGGCAATTTTATTCTCGATCAGAAGGTTCCGGTCACAGTTATTTCAGTCGGCTCAAAAGGCCGCGATTTCATGCGCCGATCAATGCGTGAGATCCGTGCTGAATTCACCAAACTTGGTGACCGCCCCAAGATGGCAGATACCATGGCTATATCGCAGATAGTAATAGACGATTATACAAGTGGACTCTATGACCGTGTTTATATCGCCTATTCCAGGTTCGTCAATCTTATGAGCCAGAAACCCGTACTGGAGCTTTTACTGCCCGTTGAGCCGGCGCAGTTGCCCAAGACCGTCAGCCCGGAATATATATTCGAACCCAACGCTGTGCATGTACTCGGCGAATTACTGCCAAGGTTCGTCGAAATGCAGGTGTATCACTCCATACTTGAATCGATCGCCAGCGAGCAGTCGGCACGCATGATGGCTATGCGCAACGCCACCGACAATGCTTACGATGTCATCGCCGAGCTTACGCTGACGCTGAACAAGGCCCGCCAGGAGATGATCACCAAGGAATTGCTCGATATCGTCGCAGGCGTTGAAGGTCTCAAATAGGAGGTGCAATTTGGCAAAAGGTAAAGTAATTCAGGTGATCGGCACGGTAGTCGACGTCGAGTTTCCCCAGGAGGAACTGCCTGCGATTTATAACGCCCTCGAGATTATGCAGGACGGCGAGAAGATCGTGCTGGAGACAGTGCAACATATAGGGAATAACTGGGTGCGCTGCCTGTCCCTTTGCCCTACCGAGGGCCTGGAGAGGGGCGCAGTGGCAGTCGATACCGGCGCTCCCATCTCAGTACCTGTCGGCAAAGCTACTCTGGGACGCCTTTTCAACGTATTCGGCGATCCCCTGGACAAGCTGGGAGAGATAAAGACTAAGGATAAATTACCCATTCACCGCGATCCGCCCAGCCTGGCTGAGCAGGAGACAACTATACAGATGCTGGAAACCGGCATCAAGGTTATCGACCTCATAACTCCTTTCACCAGGGGAGGTAAGATCGGAGCCTACGGCGGCGCAGGTGTGGGCAAGACGGTCATCATTCAGGAGCTTATCCATAATATCGCAACCGCTCATGGCGGCTTCTCGGTATTTGCCGGCGTGGGAGAGAGGTCCAGGGAAGGCAATGACCTCTGGCGTGAAATGAAAGAATCAGGCGTCATCGAAAAGACTATCATGGTCTTCGGCCAGATGAACGAGCCTCCCGGCGTCCGTGCCCGTGTTGCGCTCACCGGGGTAACATTTGCTGAACACTTCCGCGATCACGAGGGGCTGGATGTGCTGCTTTTCGTCGACAACATTTACCGCCACATTCTCGCCAACATGGAAGTGTCGGCGCTGCTTGGCCGCATGCCTTCAGCCGTAGGCTATCAGCCTACGCTGGGCACCGACGTAGCCGAGATGGAAGACCGCATCACCTCAACCAAGAAAGGTTCGATCACCTCGTTCCAGGCCATTTATGTACCGGCGGATGACTACACCGATCCCGGCATCGTTACAACCTTCGGCCACCTCGATGGCGTCGTATCGCTCGAGCGCGCCATCGCGGCACAGGGTTTCTACCCGGCGGTGGACCCTCTGGCCTCCACCTCGCGCATTCTCGATCCCCAGGTCGTGGGCGAAGACCACTACCAGGCTGCCCGCGGCATTCAGAAGGTGCTGCAACGATACAAGGACCTGCAGGACGTAATCGCCATCCTGGGCATGGAAGAGCTGAGCGAAGAAGACAAGGTGACCGTCAACAGGGCACGCCGCATACAGAGGTTCCTTACGCAGCCCATGTTCGTAGCGGAGCCATTTACGGGCATACCTGGCAAATATGTATCGATCAAGGAGACCGTCCGCGGATTTAAAGAGATACTTGAAGGCAAATGGGACCACCTTCCGGAATCTGCATTTGTAATGGTGGGTACCATTGAAGAAGCTGCAGAGAAAGCACAGAAATTAGGGGCGTAATCATGCCAACTATGAAGTTAGAGATAGTCACTGCCGAGCGCCAGGTCTTTTCCGGCGATGTAACTACCATCATTGCCGAAGGTACCGAGGGGCAGATGACCGTACTCCCCAAGCATGCCCCACTCATCACCATGCTTGCCCCGGGCGAACTTGTCATACGCAAAGACGGAGACGAGCAATATATGGTTATCAGCGGCGGTTTCATGGAGGTCATGCCGGAAAAGGTGATCCTGCTGGCCGATGCCTGTGAGAGATCGGATGAGATCGATCTTGAACGCGCCACTGCGGCAAAACAGAGGGCAGAAGATCGGTTGAAGTCAATCACCCCTGATATCGACCAGTCGAGGGCGGAGGCTGCCCTCAGGCGTTCTATCGCCCGCTTGCATGTTGCAGAAAAACGCCGCAGAGAACCAGGCTATAGGCCCAGCGTATAGATTGCAGTAAAAATATAAGCCAATATCGATCGTCCGGTCGATATTGGCTCTTTTATTATTGGATAATATTTAGATTATCTCGAGTCTAACTCTGGTACCTTCTTTGGTGGCGACCACGCGCAAAAGAGTGCGCATGGCTTCAGCAACCCTCCCCTGCTTGCCGATTACCCGTCCCTTGTCCTCGGCATTTACCTCCAGCTTGATGACCACCCCCCCCGCATCAGTCTCCTGCGTTACCTTGACGTCATCGGGCGCGCTCACGATACACCGGGCAATGTATTCGACTAACTCCTTCATGATGCCTTCACCTCAGTTGCAGATTTGGACTTCTTCTTCACCTTCTGAGTAGTCTTCTGTACCGCCTGTTTGAATTTTCTTGTAGGATGCGCCGCGTTAAATTTTGCCATCACGCCGGTCTTAGCCAGCAACCTGTATGTCGTCTCCGTCGGCTGGGCACCTTTTTCCAGCCAGGCCAGAGCCTTGTCCTCATTTATATTAATAGTCTCAGGGTCATTAAGCGGATTATAATTCCCTATGATTTCGATGAAAGCGCCTTCGCGGGGTGCCTTGCTGTCGGTCACCACAATCCTGTACATAGGCTTGTGCCTGGCGCCTGTCCTTCTTAACCTGATTTTTACCATGATGTCGGTTTACCTGTAGTCCTTTATTTTTTACTGGTAATTATGCCGGAAGCGTTCGTACCTGTCAACAATATCGCATATTACATCCATCTGTTAACGCTCGTGACCCGACATATATTCGGGCATGAAATCCAGAGGTGAAATGGTTTATAATCCGTCCAACGCCTTTATCCGGAGGTTCTGCCTTGCCCTCGATAATAGAACAGCTCGACTGCATATTTAAACCTGGATCCATGGCTATCATCGGCGCTTCGGACAATATCGCCAAATGGGGATATATGATGGTCGAAAGGCCTTTGCGCACAGGCTACCGCGGCCGGATATATCCTGTTAATCCTCAGGGCAGTTCGTTACTGGGTTTACCCTCTTACCGCTCAGTTAAAGACATACCTGGACAGGTGGACCTGGCTGTTATAACTGTCCAGGCAGTGCATGTGCCTGCCGTAATGCAGGAATGCGTGGATAAGGGTGTCCGGGGAGCCATATTGATATCCGCCGGCTTCGCTGAAACGGGCAGCGTGGGAAAGGCGCTTCAAGAAAGAGTCATGGGTATCGCAGCGAGTGGAGGCATACGCTGTGTGGGACCAAACTGCATGGGTATCTGGAGCGCAGCAGCTTGCCTCAACAACGCCTTCGAACAGGCGCCCAAACAGGGGCATATCACCTTTATCTCTCAAAGTGGCACGTTCGGGGGATACATGGCGGATATGGCCGGTAGCAATGGCTTTGGCCTCCGAACGTTCATCAGCATTGGCAACCAGGCTGACCTCACCGTTGCAGACTACATCGAATACTTCTCATGCGATGACGATACCAGGGTGATCATACTTTACCTGGAGGGCATTAAAGACGGCAGAAGGTTTCTTGACAGCTGTAAGGAAACTCTCAGAAAGAAGCCGATCGTACTCTACAAGGGCGGAAGCTCGCCCGCCGGTGCCCGTGCAACCATGTCGCATACTGCATCCATCGCAGGTTCAGACCTGGTCTTTCAGAGCGTCTGCGAACAACTCGGCCTGATACGTGCGCAGGAGTCTTTCCAGACCTTTGATCTGGCAGTCGCGTTCCTCGGCTCGCCCCTGCCTCCCGGGAAAAGAATTGGCGTGCTGGGTACCGGAGGGCAGGGTGTCGTATCCACAGACGCCTGTCAGAAACTGGGGCTTGAGGTGCCGGAGCTGGATAAAGATACCTGTGCGGCCCTGATGAAAATGCTCCCTCCCCACGCCCCGCCTCCCACCAATCCCGTAGACTTTGCCGGAAGCTATCGCACGGCCATGGATGAAGCCAATGTAGTGGAAACACTATTAAAGCTGGAATATATTGACGGCGTCATCAGCAACGTGCCGATCAACCCATTGGTCTGGGGCTTAAAACTCGATAGTCTTCCTACAAATGTATTGGAGAATATTAAAAGGCTTACTGATGAAGGGACGAAGCGTTTTTGTGACCTGCCCCGTATCTATGGAAAGCCGGTCGTCTGTGTGCGCTGGTACAGCGACGTTAAAGAAGACCCCGTATCGGATGCTTTGAAGGAGTCCGGTATCCCCGTATACGATACGCCGGAACAGTGCGCCCGGGCTATGGCAGCACTGGCCGGATACTCCCGGCTGCGCCGTTCATCAGTGATCTAGTTATAGATACCGGAAGCTATTTTACATCGAAAGGCACTGTCAGCTTCTCGGTGTTATTTACATAGAGAACGACTTTATAACTGCCTTTGTACCAGCCGCCCGCCGGCATGTGTTTGTAAAACGCCAGATAGTAAGCCTCTTGGCCACCCTGTGCGCTGGTATATATCTCATCAAGCAGCTCGTTATCCTTTCCGACAGCTTCGCCCGTGATATAGTACCAGCTGGCTTTGATTAAATCCTCCTCCGTGACACCCGAGACCTTGAACGAACAATAGATAACCGGCGTATCGGGTGCGAACACCGTGCTTACGGCACTGGTGGGTTTTGAATCGTTGTCCACAGAAGTGGTCATCACACCTTCAGTGATGGCGGACTTGTCGGGCTGGCTGACCTCTGTTGCCGGAGTACTGCAGCCGGCGAATATGCACAGCAAAACCGCCACGATGATTGTAACAATAATATATGATCGTATTGAATTCATATCTATTAACCCCCTGTATTCGATCCTCCGATAGTATCCTCTTATAAACGTGAATAATTTTATAGCTAACCCCGTCATTTTTCAAAATTACGCGGGTGCCACTGATCACTTCCTCCGCTATTGAATCGAGTGAAACTGCGATCGGCGCGAAATATCAGGATCATCGCTGCAACCTTATCATTTGGCCTGCGTTATTTGTAATATACAGCGTGCAGCCTTTATAATCAGCTTTATGAAAATTCCCCCCTGCCATCGGTGGGACCTCGATGTCAGCCAGGCCCGTGAGCTGCAGGTCCAACTCTCACATAAGGTCATTCGCTGTCATGATAAAATGAAAATTAAACTGATAGCCGGAATCGATGTTTCGGTATCCCGGTTTTCCAGGACCGGGCGCGCGGCGGTTGTTGTAGTGAATTACCCTGATCTCGAGGTCCGCGAGATCGCTGTTGCCGAGGGCGATATAAATTTCCCGTACATCCCGGGCCTGTTGTCGTTCAGGGAAGCGCCGCTGGCCTTGCGGGCGTGGAAAGGATTAAAAACGCGGCCCGACCTGCTGATGGTAGACGGACAGGGCCTCGCACATCCTCGGAGACTGGGGATCGCATCCCATCTCGGATTGCTATTGGATATACCCACCATCGGTTGCGCCAAGTCCCGTTTAATCGGCACGCATGACACATTGTCTGAAGAAGCCGGGAGTTACAGCTTGCTCATGGAGAACGGCGAGGTAATCGGAGCAGCGGTAAGGACGAAGCGCGCGGTTAAACCCCTTTACGTATCGATCGGGCACAAAACCGACCTTGACAGCGCCATCAGGCTGGTGCTGAATTGCTGCCAGGGTTTCCGCCTGCCACAGCCCACCCGCCTGGCGCACATTGCGGCCGGAGGATCATCCTATTTAAACGTCCACCAATATAATAAACAGAAGATAAAATAGTCTATGCTAGAAGAAAAAACGCGTATTGAAGAGCTGCGGCGCAGGATCTCCGCTATCATGGAGCATCTTTGACATCGCGGGCAAAGAGAAACAGCTATCTGAGCTGGAGGCGAAGACTTCCGATCCCGGCTTCTGGTCTGACCAGCAAACGGCGCAATCAGTTATGCGCCAGATAGGTTCGCTTAAAGATACCGTTACACAGTGGCGCGACATCGAAAAGAGCGCGTCCGGCGTAGCGGAGATCATATCCATAGCCCTTGCCGAGAACGACCAATCCCTGAAGACCGATGTCCAGGCAGAGATCGACCGCATTAAGGCGCATTTCGATGGCATCGAGGTGCAGCTCATGCTGGACGGACCCTATGACGGCAGGGATGCCATACTTGACATACACGCCGGGGCAGGAGGTACGGAATCCCAGGACTGGGCACAGATGCTGATGCGCATGTTTCTGCGCTGGGCCGAGCGGCGCAGGCTGCAATCCGACGTTCTGGATGTCTCCCCCGGAGACGAGGCCGGAATCAAAAGCGCTACAATCGAGATCAAGGGGAATTTCTCATACGGAAACCTCAAGTCCGAGCATGGCGTGCACAGGCTGGTGCGCCTCTCTCCCTTCGACGCCGACCATGCCCGGCATACATCTTTCGCCCTGGTAGAGGTCATGCCCGAAGCGGAGGCCCGGACCGATCTGCAGATCAACCCTGAAGATATCCGTGTAGATACTTTCAGGTCAAGCGGGCCCGGGGGGCAGCATATGCAAAAAACCAGCAGCGCGGTGAGGATTACGCATATCCCCACCGGCCTGGTGGTAAGCTGCCAGAGCGAGCGTTCGCAACATCAAAACAAGGAGAGCGCACTCAGGGTGCTGTACGCCCGCCTGCTTGAGGTAGAGATCGAAAAAAGAGAGGCTGAGAAAGCCAAGATCAAAGGAAAACGTATCGACGCCGGCTGGGGCAACCAGATCAGGAGCTATGTGCTTCACCCTTACAAGATGGTCAAGGATCACCGGACAGAACACGAGACCAGCAACACGGCTGCCGTGCTGGACGGCGAGATCGATGAGTTTATCAATGCGTATTTACGCTCGAAAGTTGGAGAAGATAAATGATAAGGCGATTTACCGTCATCCTGCTGCTACTGCTGATATGCCTGATACCGACTGCTGTGTCTGCAGCCGACGATATCAGAATACTGGATTCGAGCACGGAGGCGGATTTTCCTAACCTGCTCACATTCAGAGTCAAAGCCGAAAGCGCCGATCCCATAGCTCGTATAAGGCTCCGCTACGAAGTCGACAAGAAAGTGTACTCGCCGACATTTGCCGAGGCCTGGCCAGAGTTTCAACCGGCCACAAATGTCGAAGCCGCCTGGAGCTGGGATATGCGCAAAGGCATGTTGCCGCCCGGAGCCAGGGTCACATACTGGTGGGTAATCGAGGACGCTACGGGCAACAGACTATTGACGCCTAAAAAGGTTATTACTTTTGATGACACACGTTACCAGTGGCAGAAGGTCAACGATCAGAATATTAATATTTACTGGTACCGGGGAAGCCGTTCCTTTTCCGGTGACCTGCTCAAGGCAGCGACGGACGCAAAGGGAAGGCTGGAGCGGGATACGGGTGTGACGCTGGATAAACCGGTTTATATATACATATACGCGAATTACAGCGATCTTCGTGAATCCATTGTAGCTCCCGATGAGTGGACCGGGGGCGTGGCCTACAGGGGATTTAACATCATCTCCATCGGTATTTCGCCCAACAACTTGGCATGGGGTAAAAGAGCCGTGGCACATGAGCTGGGCCATCTGATGACTCAACAGGTTACAGTCAGCCCCTATGGGGAGACCAGGCCTTACTGGCTGGACGAGGGACTGGCGATGCATGCCGAAGGCGAACAGAGCGAAGCCGACAGGGAAGAGCTTAAAAGGTCCATTGAGGACGGCCGCATCGCTACCTTACAAGCCCTTACAAGCCCTTTCCCGGCTGATCCCCAAGAAGCCTATTTCGCTTATGCTCAGAGCCAGAGCGTAATAGAATATCTGGTAAACACTCATGGCAGGGAGAAAATCCACCGGTTGCTTGTTCTGATTAACGACGGCTACAGTATGGATGATGCCTTGACCGCTGTCTACGGATTCAATTTGAGTGGTCTGGATGATGCTTGGTTGGAATATATGACAGCCACACCGCAGGATGACGCTGTCCCTGGCAAAATCACTTCTCATGTGCCAGGTACAGTCTTCATTCCCAGTTTATCTCCTGCCGCATATACGATTGCCTGGGGAGACGTTTAGATGGAGACCGAAAGGACTTACACCGTCCACGACCTGCCTCCCTCGGATAGGCCGAGGGAGCGACTCAAAAGGCTGGGGCCAGAAGTGCTTTCCACTGCGGAACTACTTGCCTGCATAATGGGCAGCGGTACACGGGGCGACTCGGTTGTCATGACATCTCAAAAATTGTTGTCGGAGTTCGGCAACCTGCACAACATCGCCTCGGCATCCATCCAGGAATTATCGAGGTCAAGAGGCATAGGTGAGGCCAGGGCCATCCAGCTGAAAGCCGCTTTCGAGATCGGCAAAAGGTTGGCCGATCCTGACTATGCTGAGAAAGGCAGGCCTGTGCAATCTCCCGAAGAAGCTTTTACCTCCATGCAGGAAAAACTGCGGGGAAAGAGAAAGGAGCATTTCTACGTGCTCTGCCTGGATACACGCAACCGCGTCAGCAATAAAAAACAAGTATCCATGGGCAACCTGGATAGCAGCATAGTCCACCCGCGCGAGGTATTCAAGGATGCTATATCTTCGCTGGCTGCCGCGGTTATCTTCGTTCACAACCATCCCTCCGGCGATCTCGAGCCGTCATCGGAAGATATTAACCTGACCAGAAGGCTGGTGGAGGCGGGCGAACTGCTGGGCATCCCGGTACTCGACCATGTCATCGTCAGCGACAAGGGCTATACCAGTTTGAAATCAAGGAATTTAATTTGAGGTCAATAATGAAAAGGAACCTTTTTATCAAGTTGATAGGCGCAGCAGCCATCATCGTATTCGTTATATCAGCGCTTGCAGGGTGCAGCCTGACGGGGGTCGATGACCCCGATATCCAGGAAGGCCCGGGCGGCACCCTTAAGCTCTGGGATGCAGGACCTCTTACACTCGATCCGGCAATATCGAGTGAAATGTCGTCCCACCTGTACATCATGCAGATCTTCAACGGCCTGGTCAAATTAAACGAGAACCTTGAGCCCGTCTCTGACCTGGCTGAACGCTGGACTGTAAGCCCTGACGGTAAAACATATACATTTCTCCTGCGCCGGGACGCACTTTTCCATGACGGCAAACCAATCACCGCATCCGATGTCAAGTACTCCTGGGAAAGGGCCTGCAGTCCTGCTACTGGTTCACAGACGGCATCCACCTACCTTAACGATATAGTCGGCTCGGCCGAAGTACTTTCGGGCCAGGCTCAAAACCTCAGCGGAGTATCGGTTATCGACGACCATACCCTATCGGTTACGATTGATGCTCCTAAAGTCTATTTTCTATCCAAGCTGGCTTATCCCACTGCCTTTGTGGTGGACAGACAAAATGTCGAAACAGGAGGGAACTGGTGGTGGTACAAACCCAACGGCAGCGGGCCGTACCGAATGGCCAAGTGGAACGTGGGCTCACTCATCATTTTGCAGCCCAACCAGCATTATTACGGTAAGAAGGCCACCGCCCGCCTGTACTTCCAGCTGCTGGACGGCGTGCCCATGTCCCTTTACGAGACGGGAAAGATAGACGTGGTTGAGATCAGCCAATTATATTTGGATCGTGCTACGGACAAGACAGGGCCTTTCTTCGATCAACTCCACATATATCCGGAGTTCAGCCTGCAATATATCGGATTCAATACCGCCAAGCCGCCCTTCGATGATCCCCTTGTCAGGGAAGCTTTCAGCCACTCAGTGGACAAGGACCACATCATTAGAATCATAGAGAAAAACATGGTCAGCCGCGCTGACGGAATTCTGCCTCCGGGCATGCCGGGTTACAACAAGGATTTAAAGGGGCTGAACTACGACCCGGTCTATGCCAGGGAATTGCTGGCCAAATCCAAATACAGCTCCGGACTGCCCCCTATTACCATCACTGTCCTTGGGTGGGGAGGTGTGGACGTCGACCCTTCTCTGGGGGCCGCCATACAGGATTGGAAAAAGAACCTGGGGGCGGAAGTATCGGTCAGGCTGCTTGAACCCGATCCGTTTCATTACAACCTTCAGCAGGAGGCCGACGAAATGTATGAGCTGGGCTGGGTGGCAGATTACCCCGATCCCCAGAACTTCCTGCAAACGCTTTTTTATACGGGTACCGAATACAATAACGGCCGGTTCTCGAGCAGTGAATTTGATAGTCTGATCGACAGGGCGGCTGTGGAGCAGGATCGTGACAAACGGATGGAGCTCTACCGTCAGGCGGAGCAGATCGTTGTCGACCAGGCACCAGTTATCCCTCTCTGGTTCAATAGAAATTACGTCCTGGTAAATCCGCAAGTCAAGAACTACAGCATCGATCCGCTGGGGGTACCGCGTTTAAACCTCGTAAGTATTGAACATTAGCTATATAATTACCATGCTCCCCGGTTAAACGATTATTAAAAAGGAGAGCGACATGGATAAAAATGCATTGCAAGCACCCTGCGGAATCCACTGCGGGCTTTGCCCTCTTAATCTGGCGATCAGGGATGAAAAGCTGAGAAACAGGCTCTCCGAGACATTGAAGCTACCCCCGGATAAGGTCAATTGCACCGGCTGCAGGTCCATAGACGGTCATTGTCCGGTGATAGGGGAGCAGTGCGCCACATGGATATGCGTTAATAGCAGGGGCTTGGAATTCTGTTCGGAGTGCATCGATTTTCCCTGCGTAAAGCTGATGCCGTGCTCAGACCGCGCCGATAGGCTCCCGCACAACATCAAGATAGCCAGCCTGGCATTGAGAAAGAACAAGGGATCGTTTGAATGGGAAAAGGCTATTAAAGACATTTACTCACGTTATTTCCACGGTGTAATGGTCATAGGACAGGGTCCGCAATTGAAGAGTCAACCCCCTAAAGAATCAATATAAGGAAGCCCGAAAACAAATGCCCGTAGGTTATATAAGCAGCGAGTTATATCAGCTTCATGAGACAGGCAACCACGTCGAGAACAAGGAGCGCCTGACGGCCATAGATACCGTACTGGAGAAGACAAAGGTTAAAGAACAACTGCTTCAAATCTCACCCCGTGCCGCCAGCATCGACGAGATAGCCGCCGTTCACGACCGTGAATATATCAGGAGCCTGAAAGCCGAGATAGACAGCGGCGGCGGCTGGCTGGATCCGGATACCTATGCTTCCCCCGGATCATGGGAGGCGGCTATCTATGCTGCCGGCGGCGTCATGACGGCGGTAGAACACGTCATGAGTGGCAAGGCCGACAGCGTTTTTGCCGCGGTCAGGCCGCCGGGCCATCACGCCGTACATTCCCACCAGATGGGTTTCTGCCTTTTCAATAACGTTGCCATCGCCGCACGCTTTGCGCTGGCCAACTACGATATTAAGCGCATATTGATTATTGATTTCGACGTCCATCACGGCAACGGCACGCAGGAGGCGTTTTATAATGAATCACAGGTATTATATTGTTCCACACACGAGTATCCCTGGTATCCATTCACCGGAGCCGCCGAGGATACCGGCAAGGGGGCGGGCGAAGGGTATACAGTAAATATTCCGCTTGAAGCAGGCCTGGGAGACAACGAATACCTTCAGGTTTTCAACGAGGTACTGGTACCCGTGGCAGGCCGCTTCCAGCCGGACCTGGTGATGGTATCGGCGGGATACGATGCCCACTGGCAGGACACGATATCCAATATGACGCTCACCACTATGGGATTTGCGCGCATGACCAAGATCATCAAGGCGATTTCAGACCAGTTTTGCCACAACCGGATTATATTCAGCCTGGAGGGAGGCTACAACCACACGGCTTTGGCCTATTCCGTTACTGCAACCATCGAACTACTCTTGGGTCACGCCGAGGTTTACGATCCGCTGGGTCCTCCTCCCATGTCATACTCACCCCGTGATTTCGGCGATTTTGTTAAATCCATCCGTAACATTCACAAAATACAAGATTAGGCGTTTTAAAACAAAGAATGCGGGGCACTTGCCCCGCATTCTTGATTATGCACAGATATAAACTCAGCCTTCCTTGCTTCCAATGCCAAGGAAAAGTATCACCGCGACGCCTAATATCATGCCCGCTATGCCCATGAATGTGGCCAGTGGGATCATGAGCAATGCCCATAAACCGATAAACAGGTTCCTATCCATAAAGCCCCCTTGTAATCTCCATCAATCGATAAGTATAGATCATTGTTATCATGCGGCCTTTGATTCAGTTTTTAAGCCCCTGTCCCACAGCACCAGCAACGGCCCGGCCACAAATATGGAGTCATAGATGCCCACCAGTACTCCAACCAGCAGGGCCATGATGAACTGCTGTATCGTGACTCCGCCGAACAGAAACAAGGCAAGGCCTGTTAAAATCACCACGAGGCTGGTATTGACACAGCGGGCGATCGTCTCCAATATGCTCGAGTTCACAGTTACCGCGAAATCCCTGCTTATGCCTTTACGGACATTCTCGCGTATGCGGTCATAGACCACACAGGTGTTGTTGATAGCGAACCCGACTATAGTCAGCATGGCCACGATGAACATGGAGTCAACCTGATAGCCTATAAGCCAGCCCAGAATCGAGAAGATGCCCATTACGATCAGCACATCGTGCAACAGTGCGATCACGGCGCTGAAACCCCATTTGAAAGGACTGGGCATATGGCGGAAGGCGAAGGCAATGTAAAGTATCATGAAAATGGATGCCACCAGAACGGCAATGGCCGCGTTGCGCGCCACCTCGCTGGCTACTACCGGCGATACTGTCTCTAAGTCCCTGATAGTCACATCTGTATTCAGGCCTTTCTCAAGACCGTCGATCAGAGCCACTTTTTCATCGGAATTGATGTCCCTTGTACGGACGAGGAAATCGCCTTCGCTGGTCTTCTGAATCGTGGCATCGTCGTACCCCAGCTGGGCCATTTGCTGCCTGAGCACACCCTGTTCAACCTGCTGGCTGAAGCGCAGCGTCATAACGGTCCCACTGCTGAAATCGATGCCCAGTTTGAATCCGAATGCCAGCATCGAGATGATGCCCGGCACAAGCAGACATATGGAGATCAGAAAAAACCACTTGCGGTTACCTACGATGTCGATCATGCTTTTACTCCGTATAACCAGGTATTCTTAACAGCCCTCGCTGTTAGGGAAAGTAACAGCCTGCTGACGGTAATGGCGGTGAACATGCTGAGTGCCACACCTATGAAAAGAGTAAGTGCAAAGCCCTTGACCATGAAAGCCCCAAAGGTATCGCCGAACCAGAAAAGAACGATGCATGCGATGAATGTAGTTACATTGCTGTCGCGTATGGCCAGCCAGGCGCGGTTAAAGCCCGCGTCCACAGCGGCCCCCATGGTGCGCCCTGCCCTGAGTTCCTCCTTCATTCGTTCAAAAATAAGGATATTGGCGTCTACCGCCATACCGATTGACACAACACCCGCTGCGATGCCGGCCATCGTCAACGTGACCGGCACCAGCTTGAAGATGGCCGTCAGGATGATGCCGTAAATAATTAAGGCCAGTGCCGCCACCACACCCGCCATGCGGTAGTACAGGATCATGAACAGGATAACCAGGATAATACCGATGGCGCCTGCCACAACACTCTTTTTAATTGAGTCCGCTCCCAAGGTTGCGTCGACGGTCTGCTCCAGAATAACAGTCAGGGGTACATCGAGTGAACCCGAATTGAGCTGGATGGCCAGGTTCTGCGCCTCTTTCATGTCCATGCCTTCGATGATGCCGGCGCTCTTGATCACTGCACGTACCGTAGGATACGAGATGAGCTGGCCGTCCAGGAATATGCCCAGGGGTTTATTGATATTGCGTTTGGTGATCTGTTCGAAGAGTATCGCCCCTTCATCGTTCCACTCGAACGCCACTTCCGGCTCGTTGGTGTTGGATTTCAGCTCGACCCTGGAGTTGGGCTTGAGGTATTTTCCGGTCAGTTCCTTGGTTTGCCCGTCGCTGCCGACACCTGTAGCGATCGTCCAGATATACTCGCCTTTATCGTCAGTTTGCGGTTGCCCCGATATGTCCGTGGTAGTCTCTTTGAACTCCAGAAGGGCGACCTGCCCAATCAGTTTCTTTGCCTCATCCACATTTTTTTCGCCGGGCAACTGAACCAGGATACGGTTCTCGCCCTGACGCTGAATAATAGGCTCTTTGACGCCGAATGCGTTGGCGCGCCTTTCTATCTTGTTTAGAACACTGGTCATGACCTGGTCTACCGTCTGCGACGGATCTTTCTTTGACAGGTCGGCTTCGTACACAAGGTATGCGCCACCTTTCAGGTCCAGGCCCAGGGTGAGACCCTGCCGGCCGAAACGGTCGCCCTCCAGCGGTACTATAGCCCATATACTGAATCCGACCAGCACGGCTATAAACAGAAGCAGCAATGTATCACTTGTTTTCAATTATCCTTTCACCCTCCTGAGCAATGTTTAGATCGCAATCCAGTATATGTATAACTTATCTCATGCTGCACAACAGGCACCCCTGTCAATCTCATTCCTGACATATTGCAGGGCGTCCTCTCTGGTGCTGATCTCGCCGGCTGCCTGGGCTTCCCTGACCAGCTTGAGCATCCTGCCGATGTCTTTTCCAGGGCGCATATTGAACTCATTTATTAAATCATTACCTGTCAGCAGGCGAACCGGCAATATCTCACTTTCCTGTTTATTATGAACATCTATTATATACCTGACCTGCTCAGTATGCATATACCACTCGCGGATATCGACACGCGGGCCCGCCACCGCCAGGTAATCCGCCAGCGCCAGGTAAATAATATCCACACCAGCGCCCTCGGTATCCCTGAAAAAACGGTATATGGCCCTGTGAGTGGGTAAACCTTCGTGGGACATCTGTGCCGGATGAAGGTGGTGGTAAATCAGATTCTCCACATAGCGTATCTCGCTGGTGCTGAACCTCAGCCTTCCCAGCATGGCAGCGGCGGTAATTGCGCCGTCCTTGGTGTGTCCCAGAAATCTTATGCGGCCATTTTCCTCGACGGTCCGGTCCTCGGGCTTGGCAATGTCGTGCAACAGCAAGCCCAGCTTCAACAACGTCCTGCGGCTGCTGCCGCCGGCAATTTCCTCGTTGAAGTGCTTCTCCATCTCCGGCTGCCAGGGGACCTCATCCAACAGGCCGCTTTTGCCGTAAACCCAGTCGCTCTCCCTCAATATATACTCGAGGGCGGCTATGGATTCGACGGAGTGATCGAAAACGTCCCAGTAATGCTCCTTCGGCTGCTTCACTCCCTTCATAGCCTCGACCTCCGGCATTATCCTGCACAACAGTCCCAAATCATCAAGGTAACGCACCGAGTTGCCAGCATACGGCAGAGCGAGTATCCTGAGCAGCTCCTCCCTGATTTTTTCACTGGGCACCGTCTGCACCAGACTGCTATTTAAACGTATGGTCTCCTCGGTAATGGGCTCTATCTCGAGGTTGAGCTCTCTGGAAAGCCTGACCGCTCGCATCAGCCGCGAGGGATCTCTGTCGAATATTCTATCGCTGACCTGCCTCAACAGGCCCTTTTTCAGGTCGTCTTCTCCGCCTGCAGGGTCAAGCAGCGATATCTCGCCCTCCACGAAAGCAGCCAGGTCAAGCCCCATAGCGTTCACGGTGAAATCGCGCCTCAGCAGGTCATGCTCGATATCACCTTCGTACGACGTGATATCTATATGCCACGGCTCGTTTTCCCCGGCCACCACCACCCGCCCCACGCCGTTTTCCTCGTCCAGCATAACATAACGGCCGTCTACAAGCTCAGCAGCTTCCTGAGCGATTGCCAGAGAATCGCCGCTGACCGCGATGTCGAGGTCGATCGTATCTCTGCCCACCAGCCAGTCACGCACAAAGCCACCCACTAAGAAAGCCTTACATTCAGGAGCTGTGCATACCGGGGTGAGCCTGGAGAGGACACCCATCAGGTCCTGGTTGATTTCGAACACAAGCAAAGATTATAGCCCCGCCTTATAGCCTTGTAAAGTCAACCCTATACGCTCAAGAGCCGGTTGCCATGGAGATATCGCGGCATCTGCCAGGTCTTTTAATCGATACAGCGTATATCTATACAGCCGTCGGCTGAAGCTCGGCCACATTTATCGCTGTGATATAATTTAGTCATCATGCAATACAAACGCATCGTAATCAAGCTCGGGACCAACCTGATTACCGGGGGAGGCGACAGGCTGGATCTGAGAGTCATGGCCGATCTGGCCGGACAGGTTGCGGAGCTGCACCGCAAAGGGCACGAGATAATCATAGTGTCATCCGGCGCTGTCGCTGCAGGCGGCGAGCTGCTCGGCATAAAAAACAAACGCAGGGACATACCTTTCAAGCAGGTCATGGCCTCAGTAGGCCAGAACCGCCTGATGAACATCTACTACGGGCTTTTCCTGGAGCACGGTATAAACGTGGCACAGGCACTTCTAACGCGGGCAGATCTGACCGACCGGGCACATTACCTGAATGCACGCAACACACTTCTGGCACTGATCGACCTGAAGGTCGTCTGTGTGGTCAACGAGAACGATGTAGTATGCACCGATGAACTGGGTGAGCAGAGGTTCGGCGATAACGACAACCTCTCGGCCATGGTCGCCAACCTGGTGGATGCCGACCTTCTGGTGCTTCTCTCCGATGTGGAAGGTCTTTACACTTCAGACCCGCAGCAGGACCGCAAGGCAAAGCTCATACCGATAGTTGATAAGATAGATAACAAAATAGAGGAGATAGCAGGCGGTGCAGGCAGCACGCGCGGTACGGGCGGAATGGTGACCAAGATTGAGGCGGCACGCCTGGCTACTTCCTCCGGTGTGCCGGTGGTTATCGCCAAAGGCTCACTTCCCAGGGTGATTACCGAGGCGGCATCAGGCAAGAGCGTCGGAACTTTTTTCACGGCCCGCGACAGCAAGATCGAGAGCCGCCAGCGCTGGCTGCTTTCAGGACTATCCTGCGTGGGCCGGTTAATTATAGACAATGGCGCCACAGCTGCCCTGCGCAGGCAAAAGAAAAGCCTGCTTCCGGCCGGCATAGTTGAGGTGGAGGGCAGCTTCGATCGCGGAGATGTGGTCGACATATATGAGAAAGACGGCAAAAGGATCGGCAGCGGAATAACCAATTACAGCTCCGCCGACCTGCTCCGAATCAAGGGGGAGCAGTCGGGCTTAATCGCCGATATGCTCGGATACGAGTATGGTGACGAGGCCATACACCGTGACAACCTGGCGCTGGTCTGAATATTAATGGAGGCTATTGATGCAAGTAGATATAAATGAATTAAAAGAGAAAGCTGTGCAGGCCAAGCTGGCCTCTAAACGGCTATCCTTTGTTCCCACCAGCGTAAAGAATGAGGCGCTCCTGGCAATTGCGAAGGCTTTACTGGACAAGGAGGATATCATCCTCCGCAACAATGAGAAGGACTATAAAGAGGCCGAAGCCTCTGGCATGAGCGCGGCCCTGCTGGACCGCCTGATGCTCGACTCCAAACGGATAAAGGGCATATCGGAGGACGTAAAGATGGTTGCGGCGCTTCCAGATCCCGTGGGCGAGATCATCGAGGAACGTACACTGCCCAATGGCCTGGCTCTGAGCAAGAGACGCGTTCCGCTGGGTGTAATAGGTGCCATCTACGAGAGCAGGCCTAACGTGACGGTGGATATCTCGGTGCTATGCCTTAAGTCCGGCAACGCCGTGATATTGCGGGGTGGCAAAGAATCGGCTCGTTCCAATCTCGCGCTGGCCGGCACGGTGCAGGAGGCCGCGTACAGAACAGGCATTCCCGCCGGAGCAGTACAATTCATCGAATCGGCCGACCGAAGCTTAGTTGATCGCCTGTTGAAGATGAAGGAACATATAGACCTTGTTATTCCCAGGGGAGGAGCCGCGTTGATAAAGTTCGTAAGAGACAACGCCGCCATGGCGGTGGTGGCCGGCGGCATCGGCGTCTGCCACCTGTATGTGGACAGGACAGCCGATATCGCCAAGGCTGCTGCCATTACTTTCAATGCCAAGGTGCAACGTCCCACAGTGTGCAATGCACTCGACTGCGTACTGGTACACAAAGACATCGCAGCTGAATTTCTTCCTGTAATGGCTAAAGAGTTGGCCAAAGCGGAGGTGGAATTACACTGTGACCACCGCTCTCTGGGTATACTCAAATCGATCGAGGGGCTGAGTATCAGGCCGGCTGTAGATGATGACTGGGGCAGAGAGTACCTCTCCCTGGTGATGGCCGTCAAGGTCGTGGATTCTCTGGATGAAGCGCTGCAACATATCGACCAGTTTGGATCAGGCCACTCCGAGGCGATCGCCAGCGAAGAAGAAAATTCGATCCAGCGCTTCTTAAACGAGGTGGATGCCGCCTGTGTCTATGCCAATGCCAGCACACGTTTCACCGACGGTGCGCAGTTCGGCATGGGCGCCGAAATCGGTATCAGCACCCAGAAGTTCCATGCCCGCGGACCCATGGCCCTGAGAGAGATCACCAGCTACAAGTGGTGTATCAGAGGCAGTGGACAGGTCCGGTCTTAGCGCAGACTATCTAAAGCCTTTTTCTGCTCTGTGAAGAGCTGTTTTATCCCCTTATCCGCGAGCGCAATCAAAGTATCAATAGTCTCCTTGGAGAATGGCTTGCCCTCCGCCGTTCCCTGCAGTTCAACAAATTCGCTTTTATCAGTCATAACTACGTTGAAATCCACTCCCGCCCGGAAGTCCTCATCGTAACAGAGGTCGAGCAGCTTAACCCTGTCGACCACGCCCACGCTGGTGGCGGCAACGGCGCACTTGACAGGCATGACTTTATAGATACCCTGTTTTCTCAATTTTGCTATAGCCACATAGAGGGCAACGTAAGCGCCGGTGATGCTGGCCGTGCGTGTACCGCCGTCCGCCTGCAGTACATCGCAGTCAACGGCAAATGTCCTTTCACCCAGCGAGTCCATATCCACAGAAGCACGCAGGCTGCGTCCGATCAATCGCTGTATCTCCTGCGAGCGTCCCTGCTGCCTGTCGGGGCTGCGTTGCGTGCGCGTATGTGTGGCGCGGGGCAGCATGGCATACTCGGCGGTCACCCAACCGCTGCCCTGCCCCTTAAGGAAAGGCGGCACCCTCTCCTCCACACTCACGGCGCATATCACACGTGTGTTTCCTATCTCGATTAGGGCCGATCCCTCTGGATAATCCTGGTAGCCCAAAGTAATCTTCACCGGCCTCATCTCATCATTTGCCCGTCCGTCTGCTCTTGCCATAATACTTCCTTTTCGTACAAATTCCCGCGCAAGTATAGCACCTCGCAATGACGTGATGAAAGTGCTATCCTTTCACTCACTATGCCGGCCGATGTCAATATCTGGATACTGGGCGGCACCGGCTTCGCCGCCGGCCTCCTGGGCTCGATGCTGGGCGTGGGCGGCGGCTTTATCATCGTTCCCGTGCTTACTCTGGCGCTGGGCCTACCCATCCAGTATGCCATCGGCAGCAGCCTGATCTCCATCGTAATCAATGCCTGCACAGCTACCAGCGTCTACATACGCTGTCATATGACCAATCTTCAACTCGGTTTGCTCCTCTCGTGCGCGCTCGTGCCGGGCGCAGTTGCCGGGGCCTTCCTGGCAGCCAGTTTATCTTCTCCCGTTCTCACTATCATCTTCGGATTGCTGATGGTCTATGTCGCCTACCTCATGATGCCCAAGAGACAACGCAGATTTACATCTGTGCAGGTTGAGGAAGCCGGAGCCATGCCTGAAAAAGAACACGCCTCACACGCATGGCTGGATGCATGTTACTATGATCCGGCTATAAACCAGGAGACAGCCTACCAGGTTCATCGCCCCGCTGTAGGTCTGGCAGCAGGATTCTTCGCGGGTATGATTTCGAGCCTGTTGGGCATCGGCGGGGGCATAATAAACGTTCCGGTCATGAACCGGCTCATGAAGGTGCCGCTCAAGGCCACCATCGCCACCAGCGCTCTGCTGCTCTCTTTCACAACTATGACCGGCTCAGTAATCTATATATTTAACGGGTATGTTGTTCCCTACATCGTAGCGCCGCTCATCATCTGCGTATTCCTGGGCGCCAGGCTGGGGGCCGCCCTTGCGCACCGCTCCCACAGCGCGCTACTCATGTGGATATTTGCATTTTTCCTGGCCGTAACTGCGGTCCTCATGATTCTCAAGGCGCTCAATATACTGGGGTAAATTGAAGATGGAATGCCAGTACGACAGCCGTCATGAAAAGTTGCACCGTCTCAACCGGCGCATCAGCCTGGTGCTGCGCTGGGGTATTGCGGCCAGCCTTGTATTAATAGTATGCGGACTCATCATTTTTCTGGTGAGCGGCGGTCCGCACACGTCTCCACTTCTGCCGCTGCCTTCGCTGATAGAGGGATTCGCCGCGCTCAATCCGGCGGCTTTCATAACTGCGGGCGTGATCCTTATCCTGCTCCTGCCTGTAGCCATACTAATACTATCGCTTGCGTACTTCGCCACCATGCGGGAAAGACAGCCTGCCATCGTTTGCATCATGCTGCTGATAATGCTGGCAGCCAGCCTCATTTTAGTATTGAAATGAATTGACCGCAGACAGGGCCTGTGATATTATTCGAATTAGATGTCGCCTCTGACTGAACTAAACGCGGAAATAGAACGCTGTAAGAATTGTGACCTTGCCAGGCACCGTACCAAGGTTGTGCCGGGCGAGGGGCCCGATAACGCCGAGTTGCTTTTTATCGGTGAAGCACCGGGCTATCATGAAGATCAGACAGGACGGCCTTTCGTTGGCCAGGCTGGCCAGTACCTGGACCAGCTTATCGGCATGATCGGCTATAAGCGCAGCCAGGTCTATATCGCCAACGTGATCAAGTGCCGGCCACCTGAAAACCGCGATCCTCTGCCCGGGGAGATCATGGCCTGCGGCAAATGGCTCGAGCGCCAGCTCGATTTGATCAAGCCCCGCGTGATTGTAACTCTGGGCCGTTATTCCATGGCAAAATATTTTCCCAGCGAAAGCATCAGCAAGGTGCACGGTCGGGCCAGACGCTCGGGGAATGTGATCTATTTCCCCATGTACCATCCGGCGGCGGCGCTGCACCAGGGCAACCTGCGCCGGGTTATAGAGGCCGACATACTCAAATTGCCGGCGGTACTGGCGGAGGCCGGTAAGATGGAGGAAGAAAAAGAAAAGCCGGCCCAGCTTAATCTTTTCTAAAATGCAATGACCCGTCACAAGTTAAGAATCATCCCCCTCGGCGGCCTCGGCGAGATCGGCAAGAACATGATGGCCGTCGAATACGGCGAAGATATCATCATCATCGACTGCGGCATGATGTTCCCCGAGGACGAGATGCTGGGAGTCGATTTGCTCATACCTGACATAACCTACCTGATCGAGAATAAACACAAACTTCGCGGCATCGTCATCACGCACGGCCACGAGGACCATATCGGCGCCCTCCCCTACGTGCTGCCTCAGCTCGACCTGCCTATCTATGCCACAAAGCTCACGCAGGGACTTATCTCGGTCAAACTCAAGGAGCACCGCTCCCTGATCAAGACGCGGCTCAAGTTGATAACGCCCGGGGTGCGCTTCCAGGTGGGCTGCTTCAAAGTCGAGGCCTTCTCTGTCTGCCACAGCATACCCGATGCCGTGGGACTGATCATTTATACGCCGCTGGGGGCTATCGTCCACAGCGGCGATTTCAAGATCGATTACACACCTGTGGACGGCCGTCCCACCGACCTCTCCAGGCTGGCCAAGCTGGGCAACGAAGGCGTGCTGCTGCTGATGGCCGACTCCACCTACAGCGAGCTGCCTGGCTATACCCCTTCAGAAAAAGTGGTCGGCCAGACCCTTGACCATATCATCGGCGATGCTCCGGGCCGGGTCATCATCGCTACCTTCTCTTCATTGGTATCGCGTATCCAGATGATAATAGACGCCGCGGCGCGCCACAGCCGGCATGTTTTCATCGTCGGGCGCAGCATGCGCGACACGGTCAAGATGGCGCTGGATATCGGCTACCTGCATGCTCCCGCCGGAGTATTATGTAACGCAGAGGACCTGAAGAAATACAGTCACAGCCAGACCGTTCTGGTCACTACGGGCAGCCAGGGAGAGCCGACCTCGGCGCTGGTGCGCATAGCCAACCGCGACCATGCCGACATACGCATCATGCAGGGCGACACCGTGGTCATCTCCGCTACTCCTATACCCGGCAACGAGTCGCTCATCAACCGCACCATCGATAACCTGTTCCGCCAGGGCGCCAACGTTGTCTACGGCTCGCGCTCCAATGTTCATGTGCACGGCCACGGCAGCCAGGAGGAGCTGAAGATGCTGCTCACGCTGGCCAAGCCCAAATTCTTCGTGCCCATACACGGTGAGTACCGCCATCTCGTAATACATTCCGGACTGGCCAAAAGCCTTGGCATGCCTGAGAGCAACATCTTCGTTATGGACAATGGAAATATACTCGAGATCGACGGCGAGAAGGGGCGCGTAGCCGGCAAATTACCGTATGGAAATGTATACGTGGACGGGCTGGTGCTGGGACGCCATGCTCAGGTGATACTGCGTGACCGCAAGCTGCTTTCACGCGACGGCATCGTGGTGGTTATAGTAGCCCTGGACAAGACCGAAGGCTGCCTGGTGGGCACGCCGGACATCGTATCCCGCGGCTTCGTGGACGCCGAGCATGACGGCGCTGTGATCAACCAGGGGCGCGAGCTGGTGGCCAGCACGCTGGGCAAGGGGCACCACACAGAGCAGAGCGCCATACATACGCGTATCAAGGAGACACTGAGCAAATTCTTTTACGAGAAGACCAAACGGCGCCCCATGATAATTACAACTGCTATCGAGGTATAGTAGAATAAACCTATGCCCGCCAGTAAAAGCAGGGGTACCAACAGCAAAAAAACATCGCAGAAGAAATCCGGCAAAGGCTCCGGCAATGCGTTTCTTCGCTTCCTTTTCTCTACTCCCGTGCTGCTCGCCATCATATTCGTGATAGCCGTCTGTCTGATAGTGGCCCTCTGGCCGCTCATCACGCAGGCCATGGGCGAGCTCGGTGCAGAGATCGCCTCCGCCTTCGATATAGCCGGAGCTAATATCGTTAGTCTGATGGGACTGGGCGTTATCTTCGTGATAATAGCCTTCATGGGGCTGATGGTCATCATTGGCCGTCCCTCGTTTTTCGCGCGCAACTGGAACTACTTTATAGCTGCGGCCGCTTTTATGACGGCCGCCTGGGGACTGCTTTCCTATCTTCGCCCGTCCGGTTCCGGGATACTGGCACAGGTTACGCTGGGAGGACGTATCGGGCAGGCTATCGCCACCGATTCTCCGATTATTGGCGTATTGATTATCGTGGCGCTGGTTTTACTGGGCGTATTCCTGGTGGCGCCCGAATGGACGCTGGGACTTTTCAAGCGTACTGCAAAGGGAACGGCGGGGGCGGTCGGCGGGATAGCTGAGGCAGTCACAGAATCGAATTCGAAGAAAAAGGCCCTGCCACCTGTAAAGGTAACGGAAGAGAAACAACCGGCAATAGTCGAGAAATATGAGGAACCCGTCGCGCCTGCCGATACCGCCGTGATGGACAGGCTGCGTTCAGGCATAATCGTGGGCGGATGGTCGCTGCCCAATATAAATATTCTTGATAGGATAGCCGAGACCGTCATCAGCGACAGCGAGATAGAGAAGCGCAGGGAGACCATCGAGGAGGCGCTGGCCAGTTACGGAGTAGAAGCTAAAGTGATCGAGGTGAATCGCGGACCCACGGTCACTCAGTTCGGTGTCGAGCCCGGCTGGGACCGTAAATTTAAAGAGGTGCGCGAGAAGGACCGTGATGGAAATGTCTCCAGCAGGCAGGAAGAGGTCAGCCGAATACGTGTCAAGGTCGAGCGCATCAACTCGCTGTCCAACGATCTGGCGCTGGCGCTGGCCGCGCCCAGCATCAGGATCGAGGCGCCCGTGCCCGGCAAGTCAATGGTGGGCATCGAGGTGCCCAACACCACCTTCGGCTCGGTCGGCCTGCGCGGCGTGATGGAGAGCACCGCCTTCCAGAAAATGCTGGCCAAATCACGCCTGGCCATTGCGCTGGGCAAGGGCGCGGGCGGTGAAACCATAGTGGCTGACCTGACCAAGATGCCGCACCTGCTGATCGCCGGCGCCACCGGCAGCGGCAAGAGCGTGTGCCTCAACTCCATCATTTGCTGCCTCATGATGAACAATACGCCCGACGCCGTACGCTTCGTCATGGTAGACCCCAAGCGCGTCGAGCTGGTCAACTACAACAACATACCGCACCTGGTGTCACCCGTGGTGGTGGATACCGAGAAGGCTGTGATGGCCCTACGCTGGCTGAGCGCCGAGATGGACATCCGCTACAAACGCTTCTCGGCAGGCAAGGCGCGCAACATCGAGGACTTCAACAAGAATAAACAGCCCTCGGAGTGCATGCCCTATATCATCGTGGTGATCGATGAACTGGCCGACCTGATGATGGCCGCCTATGACGAGGTCGAGCACGCCCTCTGCCGCCTGGCGCAGCTTGCGCGCGCCACCGGTATACATTTAATCGTCGCAACACAGAGGCCGTCCGTGGATGTTGTGACCGGCCTGATCAAGGCCAATTTCCCCACGCGTATGAGCTTCGCGCTTACATCGCAGGTGGATTCCCGCACCATCATCGATTCCGCCGGCGCCGAAAAGCTGCTGGGCAGGGGCGACATGCTTTACATGCCGCAAGACGCCTCCAAGCCCAAGCGTCTGCAGGGCACCATGGTCGGCGATGCCGAGATCGAGAGGCTGGTCACCTTCTGGGCCAACCAGCGCCGCCAGGAAGCTCAGCCGGTAAAATTCGAGGAGATGGCAAAGGCCGGTCCCGAGAGCAAGAAATCAGCTGAGGACGAGCTGCTGGACGCCGCCCGCCAACTCGCCCTGGAATCGAAGGATATCTCAGCCTCCTACCTGCAGAGAAAACTGCAGATCGGCTTCCCTCGTGCAGCCAGGATCATGGACAAGCTGAAAGAAGAGGGGTTTGGGAAGGAGAGGAGCGGAGAGAAAGAAGGGAAGGGGGGAAGTCCCTAATTTATGATCTCTTTAACTCGACCAACCTGGCCGCTTTCCAGCCGGACCTTGATGCCGTGGGAATGAAATGATGAGTTGGTCAAAATATCTTTGACTATCCCTTCAGTTGGTTTTCCGGACCGTTGATCTGCCTTCATTACTATTGAGACCCGTAAGCCCACTTTTATATCCTCACGCTTCGTAATGCTCATATTGTAATTCTATCTCGTATCACTCACCCTCACTGCGAATATTTTCTGATCGGCTTCAGGAGATATCCCAATCCGTTAAGTCTAATCTCATAAAGAGCAGCTAGAAGCGCGCCAATTTTTCCCGGAGGGAAACCTTTCCGGTGAAACCAGACCAGATACGGTTCAGGCAGATCACAAAGGATGTAGTCCTTGTATTTTCCAAAAGGCATTTTTACAGACACCAGGTCAACTAACATTTGAGGATTGATAGGACTAGTTTTATTATTATCCATTATCACTTAGTCCAAATACAATACATACTATATCCGATGACCTTCCCTCTGTAAACAGTAATGACCGCACTTTAGATCCTATCTGCCGATCTTCATATAAACTTATTTAACATCCCCGCGCAATGCTATATAATAGCGCGAAATCCGCGTTTAAAGGAGGCAGCCCATGAAGATTGAGCCGATCACTGCGAAACCGAGTAAAGAGGAGTTGGGAGCGCGACTGGAAAAGGTGCGCGAGTTGATGGACAAGCAGAAGCTGGACTACTACATCTCCTTCTCGCCGATCAACATCTACTACCTGACCAATTTCGCCAATATAGTGCACGAGCGTCCCTTCATACTGGTGATACCGAAGAAGGGCACGATGAAAATGGTCTGCCCGCTGCTGGAGTCGACACACGTCAGGGCCAGGGCGCGCTGCGACCTGGATTACGTCATCTATTACGAGTTCCCGGCGCCGGCCGGGCAGAACTGGTACGACGTTTACAGGCCGCTTTTCAAAGACGGCGACCGTATCGGCATCGAATCAGCCATGCCGTCAGGCATAAGAGAAGAGACGCGTGGCACAACCACCATCACAAACATCATAGAGGAGGTCCGCGTAATCAAGACCGACTACGAGATAGGACGCACGGTACATGCCTGCCAGGTGGTGGACGAAGGCATGAAGAAGCTGCTGGAGCTCACGCGTGTGGGCGTGCCGATCATCACCATCTACAGCGGGCTGGTGCAGGCCATGATGGGCAAGGCGCTGATCGAAGTGCCCGACATCAACCTGATGGCCAGCAAATTCCAGGGCGCGGTCTGGCCGCCCTCTATCTCCCACGATCCACACATCATACCCACACCATTTATGACCATGGAGGAAGGGGGGCCTTCCTGCTCCATCGTCGGCGCCATCGTGGACGGCTACGGCGTGGAGATCGAGCGCACTCTATTCCTGGAGCGTGTGCCTGATCACGCCAGGAAGCTGTTCGACATAATGATGAAGGGACGCGCGCTGGCCTACAAGCTGGCTCAGCCGGGCACCGTGCTGGAGGAAATCGATAAACAAGTGAGGCAGGTCTATATCGATGCCGGCTACGAGAAGAATATCATTCACCGCACGGGACACGGCTTCGGAATCACCGGACACGAGGACCCCTTCCTGGCACTGGGCGACAAGCGCAAGCTGGCCCCCGGCATGATCGTCAGCATCGAGCCGGGCATCTATTTCCAGGGGAAGGGCGGCTACCGCCATTCCGATACAGTGCTGATCACGGAGACAGGCAACCTCAAGCTGACCTCAGCGCCGGAAGATATCGAATCGCTTACCTTCAAGAAGTAGGGGCGTTGCTTTAGCTGCGCCCGCGGAAACCGGACAGGCTGAAGGCCTATCCCTACATAGGAATATATAAGAAGGGGATTATGAATATGGAAGAATCGGTTAACACGCAACCCCAGGCATATAAAACGGGCGGTGGCAGCGCCATGTATATCCTGGTAGTCTGCACACTGCTGTACGTCATCAACTATATCGACAGGCAGGTTTTCTCGGTGGTACTGCAGCCCATGAAGGTGGAACTGGGACTTACCGATACCCAATGCGGCCTGGCGCAGACCATTTTCATACTGGGCATGGCGTTATTCTCCTTCCCGGTGGCATACATGGTCGACCGCTGGAGTCGCAACAGGACCATCGGGATCATGGCCCTGCTGTGGAGCATCTTCACCTTCCTGACCGGCTTCGCCAGAAATTTCACATCGCTGATCATACCGCGCAGCCTGGTGGGCGTGGGTGAATCCGGCTTCACCGCCGGCGGCGTAGCCATGGTAAGCGCAGCCTACCCTCCGGAAAAGCGTGCCCGCATGCTGGGCATTTTTAATATCGGCATACCGCTGGGCGCCGCCATCGGTGTGATCGCAGGCGGAGCTATCTCCGCCGCTATGGGCTGGCGCTGGGCTTTCTATATCTTCGCCATTCCCGGCGTCATCCTGGGCGTCATGGCCTTTTTCATGAAGGATTATAAAACCCCGGCTCACTCGAGCGCGACGGGCACAAGGATTAATTTTGGCAAGTCTATCGCATCGCTGTTTCGCATCCGCAGCCTTGTTCTGTATTTCTTCGGCTACGGCATCATGTGCTTCATGACGGTATCCGTACTGGTCTGGGCGCCGGCTCTGATGATGCGCCTGATGAATATCTCAGAAGCGACGGCCGGCATGATCGTGGGTGGATGGGCACTGACGGCCATCATCGCGGCCCCGTTCGGCGGCTGGCTGGCCGATCTCTGGCAGAAGAAGACCGGCAAGGGCCGGCTCTATCTACCCGCACTGGCCTCCGTACTGGCCGCCATAGTGCTGGTCATCATGGTGATACTTAAATTCGGCCCCATCGGCATAGCCCTGGGCTTCGTCTACGGCTTCCTCTCAGTGATCGGCTCGCCCGCCCTCAATGCGGTCTCACAGGATGTTGTACCGGCGGCCCATAAGGGCCTCTCCATGGGAATGGCAGTGTTCGCAGCCTACATGTTCGGCGGCGCCTGGGGTCCCTCCGTGGTGGGAGCCATCTCCGACGCGCTGGGAGGAGACGCCCAGGGTCTCATGATGGCTATGCTGAGCACCACCATCGCAGGCCTTATCGCAGCTCTGCTGCTCTGGCTGGCCGCACGCACCTATCCGGCCGACATGGCCAAAGTCCAGCGGGAAACCCTGATCGCCAAATAAGTGCGGAGGAAGATAAATGAGACTGACAACGCTGCTTCTACTGCAGGTCATTTACTTCATACTGGGAATACTGTATAACGGCGTCAGCCTATTTCTTATATCGAAGGGAGAACCCGGGCTGGCGCCCACACAGCCGGTCATGGGCACGATATCGATGATAACCTACGCACTTTTCCTCATTCCGGGCTTTCTGCGCAAGATCACGCTTTACAGGATACTGATGATAGTAGCCATCCTGGTCATTGGATACGGGGGCGTGGTAACTCACATCATCAACATCTTCACCCAGCCGCAGCTTTACAGCTCGTTCGTTTCATGGGCGCTGGCCGTGGGAATCAACCTGTTCGGCCTAGTGTTGAACATCATAGCTGCATCGGGTAAGTTTAAGACGTAACATTTATGTAAATCGAAGGATCCGTGATATGATTGAATCATCCGGTCGATAAATCCCATATATCCATTCCCCGAGTAAAGGAAACGAAGTATGGCAGGCAGGGCTGGGAAAAAAGAGGCCGGCAAAAGCAAGACAAAGCCGGCGTTGAAAAAGGGCGTTGGGCGGGCGAAACGTGAGAAGCAGGCTGAGGAACAAACGCATATCACGCTGGAAAAATACCGAATTCTCTTCGAATCATTCCCTCTGGGCATCAGCATCACCGATGCCGCCGGCAACCTGATCGAAACCAATAAAGAGTCCGAACGGCTGCTTGGCCTCACGCGTACTGGACATTTACAGCGCAAGTATGACAGCCCGGAATGGCAGATCGTCCGCCCGGACGGGACACCCATGCCGCCGGATGAATATGCCAGCGTCCGTGCTTTAAAAGAAAACCGCCGCATCGAAAATGTGGAAATGGGGATCATTAAAAACGGAGACGAGATCACCTGGATCAACGTTACCGCCGAGCCCATCCCTCTGGAAAATTATGGGGTGGCGATTACTTACGGTGACATCAGTGCGCGTAAGACTCTGGAGGATGACCTTGAAAAGCAACGCCGTGAGATCAAGCATATTATCGATTCTGCGCCAATAATAATTTTCTATAAAGACCTGGCAGGGAGAATGATCCGCGTAAATAAAACGTTTTCAGAAGCTCTAAACCTGTCTGAACGTGATATTCTGGGGAAAACAGTCTTCGACGTATATTCGGCGCCCATAGCGCAGGCCATGACTGACGACGATCAGGAAGTCCTCAGTACAGGGCATCCTAAACTGAACATCGAAGAGCCTTATGAGTCCGCCAGCGGCATAAGATGGGTACGGACGGATAAAGTACCGATCATCGACGACAACGACCGCACCATCGGTTTGGTAGGATTCGCTCAGGATATCACAGAGCGCAAACTTGCTGAGCAGGCGCTGCAGGAGAGTGAGGTACGTTTCCGTACGTCTGTTGAGAACATGATGGATGCTTTTGGCATATATACGGCCATCCGCAATCAATCCGGGCAAATCGTGGATTTTAGAATCGACTATGTAAACGCCGCAGCCTGTTTGAGCAACCAGATGTCAAAGGAAGCACAGCTTGGAAAACGCCTTTCTGAATTGTTCCCGTCTCATATGGATACTGGTCTTTTTGATAAATACTGCAGTGTTGTAGATACCGGTGAGCCGCTAAGCATAGAATCGCAAAGCTACGAGGATGTTTATGGCGGTAAACGTCTTTCCAGGGTTTTTGATATTAGCATAGTGAAATTGGAGGATGGTTTCGCCGCCGCCTGGCGCGATGTTACAGAACGCAAACGTGTCGAGGAAGCACTACTGGAGAGCGAAAAACGTATCAAGCTGAAGCTTGATGTAATACTTACTCCTCAGGGTGACATCGGTCAACTGGACTTTGAGGACATTCTTGATATTCCGTCTATACAGTCGATCATGGATGACTTTTATAAACTCACCAATATATCGGCATGGATACTTGACCTCAAAGGCAATATCCTCGTCTCTACGGGCTGGCGAGATATATGCACACAATTTCACAGGGCCAACATTGAGACATGTGAGAACTGTATCGAAAGTGATACTCAGCTCTCCGAAGGTGTTGCGCCCGGCAACTTTAAAATGTATAAATGCAAAAACAATATGTGGGACCTGGTGACACCCATAACCGTCGGAGGAAAACACATAGGCAACCTGTTCCTGGGACAGTTTCTATTTGACGATGAAACTGTGGATTATGAGCTATTCCACTCCCAGGCGAATCGATACGGATTTGACGAGGTTGATTATCTTTCTGCGCTTGAGCGTGTTCCACGATTAAGTAAAGCGACAGTCAAAACCGCCATGGACTTTTACTCAAAATTTGCTCATATGATTTCAGTTCTGAGTCACAGCAATATCAAGTTGGCCCGCTCATTGACTGAACAGAATAGTCTGGTGAACGCGCTGCGGACGAGCGAAGAGCAGTATCGCCTGCTATCCGAGCACACAACGGATACCGTATGGCTGATGGATATGAACCTCAAGACTACGTACCAGAGTCCCTCCGTGGAAAAACTGCGTGGCTTTACGGCGCAGGAAATAATAGGAATGCCGTGGCAGAAACACGTCACGCCGGACTCGCTAAAATTAGCAACTGAAGTGATATCAAGGGAGATACCCAGGGTACTGGCCGAACCGGACTACAATCCCATCCTCACATTGGAGCTTGAGTATACCTGCAAGGATGGCACAACCGTGTGGGCAGAAAGTAAGTTCAGCATCATACGGGATGAGAGCGGCAAGCCCGTATCCATCCTTGGCGAGGCCAGGGACATCACCGAGCGCATGAAAACCGATGAATTGCTGCGGGAGAGCGAGGCACGATACCGTCTGCTATCGGAGCATATGACGGACACTATAAGACTGATGGATATGAACCTCAAGACCACGTACCTGAGTCCCTCCGCAGAAAAACTGCGTGGCTTCACGTACCAGGAGGTTTTAGAACTACCTCTGGAGAAGCAACTCACACCGGAATCGCTCAGGTTAGCGACTGGAATACTTTCAGAGGAGTTACCCAGGGTGGAGGCCGACCCGGGCTACAATCCCGTACACACCATAGATCTCGAGTATTACTGCAAGGATGGCACAACCATATGGGAAGAAAGTAAATTCAGCGTAATACGGGACAACAGCGGCAAGGCCGTATCCATCCTGGCCGAGGCCAGGGACATCACCGAACGCATGAAAGCCGATGAATTATTGCGTGCGAGTGAAGCACAATACCGCCTGCTGTCAGAGCATATTACGGACATCGTATGGCTGATGGATATGAACCTCAAGACTACGTACCAGAGTCCCTCAGTGCAAAAAGTCACTGGCTTCACTCCCCAGGAGAATGAAGAGACGCCATTGGAGAAGCATTTGACACCGGAGTCACTCAAAATAGCCACTGATGCGTTTTTGGAAGAGCTGGCTAAAATTGAGGCCGACCCGGGCTACGATTTTACACGTACTTTGGAACTTGAATTTTACCGCAAGGACGGGACAACCTTCTGGGCGGAAAATACATTCAGCCTGATCAGGGATGAGACCGGCAGGCCGGCAGCCATACTGGGCGAGGGAAGGGATATCACCGAGCGCAAGCAGACGGAGGAGGCTCTAAGACAATCGGAAGTAAAATATCGGACTGTTTTAGAGCAAATTGACGAGGCCTATTATGAAGTGGACCTTGCCGGCAACCTGACCTTTTTCAATGATGCAACATGTCGTCAGTTGGGCTATTCCGCAAAAGAGCTAAAGGGGATGAACTATCGGGTTTACATATCCAAAGATGATATACAGCGCGTATACGAGATGTACAACCAAGTTTATCGGACAGGGACGCCGAAGACAGGGTTCCTAGTATCTGGAATTAGAAAGGACGGGTCACGATTATTCACCGAGAACTCGGTATTGCCCCTGCGAGACGAGGATGGCAAGATAATCGGCTTTCGGGGAGTTGTCCGTGATATTACTGAGCGCTTACAGGCAGAAGCTGCTCTTCGGGAGAGCGAGGCGCAGTATCGTCTGCTGTCAGAACATACTACAGACTTTATATGGCTCATGGACATGAACCTTAATCCGACCTATCAAAGCCCTTCGGCTGAAAAGCATACCGGCTTCACCCATGAGGAGCTAATAGAACTACCGTTTGAAAAACGAATGGCACCCGAATCGCTTAGATTGGCAACCGAAATGTTTTTTAAGGAGATCCCCAGGATGATGGCCGACCCCGATTACAATCCCGTCCGCAAATTAGAACTTGAGATCTATCGCAAGGACGGTACAACCCTATGGTCGGAAAATACATTCAGCCTGATCAGGGATGAGAACGGCAAGCCGGTATCCATCCTTGGTGAGGCCAGGGACATCACCGAGCGCAGGGAAGCCGAGAAAAAACTGGAACGGAGCCTGGCGGCACTGGAAAAGACGATGGGCGACACCGTGGTAGCCATATCTAAGATGGTCGAGATGAAAGATCCCTTCACAGCCGACCACCAGATACGCGTAGCCCAACTGGCCAGCGCCATGGCAAAGAAGATGAACCTGACGGAAGAGCAGATAACTTATCTGAATACAGCGGCTACCATCCACGACATCGGCAAGATATATGTGCCGTCCGACATACTCAGCAAGCCCGGGAAACTGGGACCGATAGAGTTCCAGATCATCCAGACCCACGTCCAGGGAAGTTACGATATATTGAAGGCAATAGATTTCAGCGGGCCCATAGCACAGATCGTATATCAGCACCACGAAAGGCTGGACGGATCCGGTTATCCACGCGGCCTGATGGGCGCCGATATACTGCCGGAAGCGAAAATACTGATCGTGGCCGACGTTGTGGAAGCCATGTCCTCGCACAGGCCTTACCGCGCGTCACTGGGCATTGAAAAAGCGCTTGAAGAGATCACCGACAACAGAGGCAGCAAATACGACGAAGCCGCCGTGGATGCCTGCCTGAATCTCTTCAAAAACGATCAGTTCGAGTTTAAACCTATTTGATCTACACTCAATGGCACAGTACTCACCACCGCGCATGGTGCTCCTCTGCCCATCCGATCAGATCGGTTACCTCTATCCTCTCCCCCGCATCCGTGACAAGCGTCCCACTGTAGCGGCCGAACATCTGGTGGACCTCGCTTGACAGTATGCCCACATCGGTCTTAGCTACCCTTTCGAAGAAGGGCACGAACTCCAGTGAGAGCCGCCCGTCCGAAGAGGTCATCAGCCAGGGCTTCTTAAAATCAGTATTGTCGTACTTGTAGTCAACATTGCCCAGCTTGTGCACTTTGCCCTCCAGTATGATTGCATTATCGCTTAGCTCGGCGTTGTTGCCGATGCCTCCACCGGCATTTATACCGATGCTGCGCCCATCAGGCAGAAACCGGGAGAAACTGGCCCAGATCCAGAATGATCGATAAGGCCACACTCCCACACCCCAGTCCAGCGTTCCCAGGCAGGTATCGGGGCTGATGTGATATGATTTCAGTTTTTTATCGCCGCCCCCTATGGTTTCGTCCCACCCATACTCGATGGCGCCTTCCGCAGGCATGCAATTGACCTTGCGCGTGTAATAGAAACGCCTGTTCTCGTAAGGGAATACATTGACCACCGATTCATGCCCTTCCCTGAGCAACAGCTCCACATCAGCTTTCAAACCTGATCCGCCGAAGCCGGGCCAGTTGACTTCCAGCCTACGCCGGTTATCATCCGGAATATGAAAACGCAGGTACATGCCGCCTTTTTCGTAGCGGCAGTCGCCGGAAGTGCTGTTGCGCGGCAGCACAATCCCGCAGCCGAGGGGAATGTTCAAAGTCTGCTCATGGTAACGTCCCGTGTTGAAGTCCAGCACATAGGCGAAGACGGGACCCAGGTAGCCGACATGGCTGAGCGTGAACGAGAAAAAATGTGTGGGGGTTGTAATGCCGAAGTACTGCCAGCGCTTGATGCGCAACTTCTGCAAGAACTTCAGCGCATAAATATTTACATCCTCCAGATTGGGATCGAGCAACGGCTGCCTCGCCCACCCGTAATCGACCAGGTTCCCCTGTCCGTCAAGCAAAGGACCGCTTTTGGTTATCTCTTTCATCTCTCGTCCTCCTGCTACCTTGCTTAAGGCATGATACTATCGCTGCTTCAAATGCTCCGACCTGCGCAGCATGGCCCCGATGCACCTGATGGCGTTGTCGGGCATAACGTAGGTGGGTATGCCGTCCATGGCCGCCAGTATCAGGCCATCAATCTGGTCGGGCGGATTGGCAGGTATCAATACTATGGGCTTCTTCAATCGGTCGCGCAAATCCACCAGCCTCTGCCTGAACCAGGCATCATTCAGAAACGCGTAGGTGATCACCAGGCAGGTGTCCACGTGCGGCATGATCATCTCCAGGCAATCGACATATACCTGCGCAGCGCCCCCGATAGGCGCCCAGACGAGATCCACCGGATTTTTCCGGTTATTGGAGGGCGGCACCTTATCTTTAAGATACTCCGCCAGTTTGCGCTGGAGATCACCGGGAAATTGCCGGATATTGAGCCCTTCCCTGGCACAGGCGTCAGACGAGGCCACCCCCCCTCCTCCGGCTTCAATCAGCAGCCCGATGTCCCTGCCCGGCGGCAGAACCGGACAGCTGAAAGCCACCGCCAGATCAATAAGGTGCTCCATGCCGTAGGCAGGTATAATCCCTGTCTGAGCGCACATGGCCTGAAAAACCTTGTAGCTGCCGGCCAACGAGCCTGTATGTGAAACAGCAGATCTGGCTCCCATCTCGGAACTGCCGCCCTTCCAGACGATGATGGGCTTATGCGGACAAATCTCGCCTGCCATTTTCATAAAACGCTCCGGATTTTTCAGGCCCTCGATATATGCTGTGATGACCTTTGTGTCAGGGTCGTTGCCCCAGTAGGCTATTAAATCTTCCAGAGTAAGATCGCTCTGGTTGCCGATGCTGATGATACCGCTGAAGCGCAGACCCCTTGCACTGCCCAGACGAAGCATGATCTCGGCCACCCAGCCGCTCTGGCCCACGAAGCCCACTCCGCCGGGATCGAGCGGCATCCTGGCATAGGGAACGACCGTATTTACACGTCCCCGCGAGGTGAAAACGCCCATGCAGTTGGGGCCGATAACCCTCACGCCACCCTCGCGGGCGATGGACACCATCCTCTTCTCCGCCTCCCTCCCCTCGTCTCCCATCTCGCTGAAGCCCACGGCATGTACCACGGCAAACTTAACATGCTTCCTAGCGCAGTCCTCCATTGCAGCAGGAATGGACCTGGCCGGTATGGCCAGCACAGCCAGGTCAACCTCACCTGGTATGGACGACAGGTCAGGGAAGCACTTCAATCCCATGATATCGCTTTCCCTCTGGTTGATAGGATAAATGGCGCCGGCATAGCTGTCTTTGAGCATGCTGTTGATAAACATGCCGCCGGATTTCCATTCATCCTTCGAGGCCCCTACTATGGCCACCGAACGAGGCTCAAAAAGGTATTTCAAGTCTGGCGCAGCGTAACGGGTCATCGAATGCCTCCTCTGTTTATCAGGGAACCTGGGCCTCGGCACAGATCACCGATAGATTGGCTGTGGGGCTTATTATCTTACTGCGCTTCACCCTGTGTCAAAGCCTTCAATAATGTGCTATATTACTATCGACGCATACGGTGGTAGAGGTCACTCTTAATCGAGGAGGAGTATCATGGCATATGAGACTATTACATACCATGTCAGCGCAGGCATAGGCAGGATCACCTTCAACCGCCCGCAGGTTATGAACGCCCTCACTCCCGCCATGCTGAAGGAGATAAAAACCGCGGTGCTCGAAGCGGGCAATACCCCTGACGTAAAGGTAATCGTCCTGACCGGCGCCGGCAGGGCCTTCTGCGCCGGTGTCGATCTCAAAGCTATGGGAGATGCCAAGCTGGTGAACGGCAAGGTAGGCGATTTTCTCGATGTGCCGGCCCGTGAATTAATAGTCACCATACGATCAGTTCCCAAGGTGGTTATCAACCTGGTCAACGGGTTCTGCTTCACGGGCGCGCTGGAGATAATGCTGGCCTGCGACATAGTAATAGCCTCGGAGGATGCCAAGATCGGCGATACGCATGCCAAGTGGGGCCTGCGGCCCACCTGGGGCATGAGCGCCCGCCTGCCGCGCAGGATCGGCTACCTCAAGGCCAAGGAACTTTCGTTCACGGCCGAGGCTATCTCAGCCAGAGAGGCCGAACGTATCGGACTGATCAACCTGGCCGTGCCGGGTGATAAGCTGGAAGAGGCCCTGCAGACAATGGCGCAAAAGATAATGGGCAACAGCCTCCAATCTATCGCAGCCTACAAGAAGCTTTACAATGCCAACGAGAATATGACGCTGGATAAAAGCCTCGAACTGGAATTCGGCAGCGATTTCGAGATCACCGACAGCCTGGACAGGATAATGAACTTTATAAAATAGCCCGGGGTAGCGAGGAGCACTTTTTACCACGTCATTGCGAGCGGGCAGAGCAATCTGGTGTTCGGAGTCAGGCTATACAAGATTGCCACGTCGCCTGCGGCTCCTCGCAATGACAGGTTTGATGCAGGCGCATGAATGCACGCCCCTGCACCGGCTCGCAATGACTTACGTTTTGATTGCTTGACGTGCAGTTGAAACGAATATAAACTAAGCGCAAGCGCAATCAGGGGAGGTATATGCATGTCTTCTGCTAAAAGTCGTCACGGCTGGTGGACCGCTATCATTATCTGCGTCGTTGTCCTGCTTATCATTATTACACCCCTTTCGCTTTACGCCACGGCAAATGTCGAGACAAAGGACCTCGACGATACAGCCCGCGCTCAGGCGGGAGGTTCATACGTCGAGCTTCCCGAGGGCGTGACACATTATGAGATGACGGGGCCCGAGGACGGCCAGGTTGTGGTTCTGGTGCACGGCGCTACGATTCCTATGTATTTGTGGGACGCACAGGTGGAGGCGCTTACCAAAGCCGGCTACCGGGTGCTCCGCTATGATATGTATGGTAGAGGTTACTCGGACAGGCCGGATGGGGACTACGGCCAGGCGTTCTTCCGCAAACAGCTGCTGGACCTGCTGGACGCGCTCAAGCTAAAGCAGCCCGTGGACCTTGTGGGTGTCTCCATGGGCGGTGCCATGGCGGTGGACTTCACGGCCAGCTACCCCGACCGTGTCAAAGACCTGGTGCTGATTGCACCGATGATCAACTCGCTCAAGAACGACACCAATTTCAAGCTGATGAGGATACCATTGCTGGGAGAGTTCCTTACACGGTTGATAGCGGTCAAGGTCATGTCGGACCGGGCAGCCCAACTCATGCAGAAATCGCCTAAAGCTGCAGAGTACGCCAGGCAGTTCAAGGACCAGACCCAGTTCAAGGGCTTCGAGAAGGCATCGCTGGCCGCGGCCCGCAGCGATGCTTGGGCCGACTACACGGCCGACTATGAAAAAGTCGGCAAGCAGGACCACAGGATCCTGCTGATCTGGGGCACGCTGGATAACGACATCTCCCCTGAGATGGTGGAGTCCATGCGGAAGGCGCTGCCCAACGTTGAATTCAAGCAGCTTGACGGCATCGGACACGATCCCCAGGTGGAAGTACCCGACCAGGTCAACAGCCTGATTCTGGACTTTTTAAAGCAGCAATAATATTAAGGAGGTCCCAAATGCCTGAAAAGAAATTTAAGTACCTGAGCAAGGAGTGGGCGGATGAGGTCGCCAGGAGATGCAAGAAAAACCTTACACCCGAGAAAATGAAGAACATCACTTCATCTATGATTACCATCTACAACAAGTGCCCGGACGGCAAGACCAGGACCGTTTATTACAAGCTGGTGAAGGGGGTGGTTGAGACAGTCTCCGTCGTGGAAGGCAAGCCGCCCCAGGCCGAGTTCTCCATCACGTCCGATTACGAAGTTTTCGCTAAAATCTCGCGGGCGGAGCTTAAGGCGCGCGCCGCGCTCATGTCCGGCAAGATGCTGCTCAAAGGTAACCTGGTAAAGGCGCTGACCCTATCTCCCACCGTCGACCGGCTGAACGAGGTTATCGCTACCGTTCCAACGGAGTATTAATATCTGGAGGACTAAAATGCCGAAAAAGAGACTGGCCAAGGATGACCCCTATTTCATAGATAATCCCAAGAGAGTCAAGGCTGTTCAGAAGGAGATGGCCAAACAGGGCATCGATGTTTACCTGGGCTCACGCCTGCGCACCATGTCATGGATACTCGACGCCTTTTGCCCCTGGCGCACCTATGTCGTTATCCCTCCCGAGGGGCTGCCTACTGCCGTCACATTTGTCATTGACGCCGCGCGCGTGGCCGACGAGTCATGGCTGGATGAAGACCATGTCATCGGCTACGGTCCGATGGGCGGACAGGACCAGGTGGCCCTGCTGAGCATGTTGATGAAGCCCTACCTGAAGGGTGGGAAGGGCGTCATCGGCATGGAGACAGGCATGGGCAACTACCTGCCCGAGGGGCACCTGACCCTTTTCGAGTTCGTTATGCTCAAGGCGGCAATGCCCAAGGCCACCTTCAAGAACGCCCACGATATCATCGACCGGCTCTCCCTCATCAAGGACGAGGGCACCATCAACCGTTTCCGCGAAGCTTCACGTATAGTCGATGTCGGCCATAAGGCCGTATACGCCGCTATCAAGAACGGCGGCTTCCAGAAGATGACCGAGACCGAGGTGGGGGGCCTGGCTGCCTATGCCATGCGCAAGGCAGGCAGTGAGTGGGAATGGTCCTTCACGGGCGGCAATGAGATCGCCTCCGGCTACAGGTCCGGCCTTGCCGCGGGCGCCTGCACACCTGCCAGCAGGAGGAATCTCAAGGCAGGAGACCCCCTGATGGTGGACCTGCACGCCATGTACAGACTGGGCCTGGGCGACCATTCACATAACTATTTCCTGGGCAAGGCCACCAAGCGCCAGCTATGGCACGCCAAGAATTTCGTGGACCTCATGAAACAGGTGCTTATCACCTACAAGGCCGGTATCACACCCACCAGGCTGGCCGACGAGATGCTGGCCTTCGCGGAGGAGAGGGGTTTTCAGGATTACCTGGTGCCCGGTTTCGAGCACGGCATCGGCATGATGGGCGACGAATGGCGCATCGGGCTCAATGACGGCCCCTTCCAATACTGGACCAATCCCGAGCATGTCTATCGGAAGAACGAGATGCTGATCTGCGCCGTGCAGTACGCCTGTCCCGAGGAAAATATCGGCTTCCGCTACGAGAATCCCATCCTGATAAAAGAAAAGAACTGCGAGGCCATGTCCAAATTCCCTCTGAGCATCAATGTCGTATAGGGGCTAGCCGTGGGGGCGTTGCTTTAGCTGCGCCCGCTATTCGGGCGGACCTGAAGGTCCGCCCCTACATTATTTCCCGATTCCTAGGGCGGGTTTAAAAACCCGCCCTTACGGATTTACATCAGGCTACTTAAACTCGTTGCGGCTTATAGTCGTAAGCACGATGGCCAGCACTCCCAGCACAAAACCCCAAAAGAAAAAGGTGAAGCTGCAGAAGAATGCAGCGATGGAGCCGGCCAGGGCAAATCCCCACGACTTCTTAACGATATTCGCTATGCCGCCCGCCACAGCCAGGATGGCCAGTATGATAATGGGGACGGAGATGCTGAACAAAACAGTAGAGATCCAGGCCGGGATATCAGGTATAACACTGGTTATCCCTCCTGCAATAAAAAGGACAATCACTACACACAGTGCCCACACGCCGGCAATTATATCCAGGATGCCGGCCGTGGTTGACAACCATTTACTCTCCATTGATTTACCTCCTGCCTTATTGACCTGTACCTGATATCAATATTATAACCACAATGCGCAGCCATTACTTCTTTTTCCTGAACGGCGAGTAAAGTTCCTCGTCTTTTCTCAGTTCGACTATCCTGTCGCGCAACAAAGCGGCTCTCTCGAACTCCAGGTTCTTGGCCGCTTTTTTCATTTGAGTTTCAAGGTCCTTTATCAACCTGGCGACCTCATCGGGTGGCACGTGTCCGGCTTCGTATTTCCCTCTCTGCTCTGCCACCACTTTCACCCGTTCGGTGATGTCTTTGACCGCCTTCTTGATGCCCTGCGGTGTTACGCCGTGTTCCTTATTATAATTCTCCTGTATCTTGCGCCGGCGGTACACTTCCTCGATGGCGCTGCTCATTGAGCCTGTCAGTTTATCGGCATACAGGATCACGTGTCCGTCGACATGTCTGGCCGCCCTGCCCATGGTCTGGATCAGCGCATCCCTTGACCTCAAATATCCTTCCTTATCCGCATCGAGTATAGCCACCAGGCTGACTTCAGGTAAATCGAGCCCCTCGCGCAGCAGGTTGATGCCCACCACCACGTCGTAAACTCCCAGGCGCAGGTCACGCAAAATCTCCACACGCTCAAGTGTATCGACCTCCGAATGCAGGTAATGTGTTTTTACATCCATCTCCTTCAGGTAATCGGCCAGCTCCTCGGCCATTTTCTTGGTGAGCGTTGTCACCAGACAGCGCTCACCCTTGCCCACGCGCGTCTTTATCTCATGGATAAGGTCATCGACCTGCCCTTTGGTAGGCTTGATCTCAATGGTCGGCTCCAGCAGGCCCGTCGGCCTGACCAGTTGCTCCACCACCTGTTGGCTGTTGGCATGCTCATACGGCCCGGGAGTAGCCGAAACGAAGACAGCCTGTTTGATCAGCTTCTCGTACTCCGGAAAATTGAGGGGACGGTTATCCAGCGCGGAGGGAAGCCGGAAACCGTAGTCGATCAGGGTTTTCTTGCGGCTCATATCTCCGCCGTACATTCCTCGCACCTGCGGCAACGTCATATGTGATTCATCAACGAATAGGATAAAATCCTCAGGAAAATAGTTGATCAGAGTCCAGGGCGGGCTGCCCGGTGCACGGCGCTGCAAATGGCGGGAGTAATTCTCGATGCCGCTGCAGTAGCCCAGTTGCATAAGCATCTCGATATCATAGTTGGTGCGCTGCTCGATACGGGCCGCCTCCAGTAACTTGCCCTGCCGGTTGAACTCCGCCACCCGCTCGACCATCTCAGCCCTGATATCGGCTACGGCCTGCTCCAGCCTGTCGGGCGAGGTCACGAAATGTTTGGCCGGGAAGATATCCACCGATTCTTTCTCGGCCAGCAGCTCTCCGGTCAGGCTGTCCACCTCCATAATCCGTTCCACCGTGTCCCCCCAGAACTCAATGCGGATGGCAATCTCCTCGTAGGAAGGGAGTATCTCGAGGGTATCGCCCCGGATGCGGAACCTGCCCCGCTGGAAGTCGATGTCGTTCCTCTCGTACTGCATATCGACGAATTTCCGTACCAGCTTGTTGCGCTCGATCTTTTGCCCTTTAGCCACATTGACCACGAAGCTCTGGTACTCCTCGGGCTCCCCCAGAGAGTATATGCAGGATACCGAGGCCACGATCAGGACGTCACGCCTGGTCAACAGCGCCCGGGTGGCGGCGTGGCGCAGCTTGTCGATCTCGTCATTAACATCGGTGTCTTTCTCGATATAGGTATCGGTCCTGGGTATGTAAGCTTCGGGTTGATAGTAGTCGTAATAGCTGACGAAGTATTCCACGGCGTTCTCCGGGAAGAACTCCTTGAATTCCGTGGCGAGCTGGGCGGCCAGTGTTTTATTATGGCACATCACCAGCGTCGGCCGCTGCAGCCTGGCCACAACATTGGCCATAGTATAGGTTTTGCCGCTGCCGGTGACGCCCAGCAGAGTCTGTTGCCTGTATCCGGCTTCCACGCCGCGCACCAGCGCATCCACAGCCTGCGGCTGGTCGCCCGTCATGCTGAAGTCGGAGACGATTTTGAACGGTGGCATAGTTATCTAATTATAAATTCAGCCGATGAAAAACCAAACCCTGCCATAAACACCCCTCCCACCGGTAAAAGCTGGAGGGGCTATCTGAAAGGAGGGCATTCACCCTCCCGGAGGCGCCGCGGCAAAATCCCGCGGCGGCGCACCATTATAGCTAATCCGGAAAAAGTTATCTATTTCTTGGCCAGCTGCTGAAGCGCCTGGCGAAAAGGAGGGCATTCACCCTCCCGGAGGCGCCGCGGCAAAATCCCGCGGCGGCGCACCATTATAGCTAATCCGGAAAAAGTTATCTATTTCTTGGCCAGCTGCTGAAGCGCCTGGCGAACACGTTCTTCTACACTCATGCCTTCCGTCTGAGGAACAGCGCTCAACGCCTGCGCGGCCTCCCTGATGGAATACCCCAGCCCGGTGAGTGCGGCCAGGGCGTCGCTGTCGGAATCCGTCACTGTAGATATCACCTCGCCCTCCCATCCCTTCTCAAGCTTGCCCTTCAGATCAAGTATAATGCGCGCCGCTGTTTTCTTGCCTATACCCGGGACCTGGCTGAGCAGGTCGGCGTTGCCGCCGATGATGGCGGCCGCGATCTGATCGGCACTGAGGGCCGTCAACAAGGCAAGCGCCACCTTGGGACCGATGCCGCTGACCGTAATTAATTGCTCAAAAAGCGCCAGCTCCTGCCTGGTGGAGAAACCATAGAGAGCAATCACGTCCTCACGCACGTAAAAATGCGTATGTAGCATGACCGTGCTGCCGGCATGCCCGAGCTTGCTGATAATGGAACCCGGCACATTGATCTGCAGGCTGAGCGGGCCTGCCTTGACGGTCACGGTGTTGGCGCCCCGGCTGACGAGCGTTCCCTCTACAGCAGCGATCATATATTCACTCCTGGTATCCCCGTTTGAGTACCCGGTTAAGATGTCCCTGGTTTAGGTGACAGATGGCTACAGCCAGAGCGTCGGCGGCATCGCTGGCCTCGGGCAGATCGCTGACACCCAGTTGTAATTTTACCACCTGCCGCACCTGGTCTTTGCCGCTTCTCCCGTAGCTGGTCACGAGCTGCTTGACCTGGGTAGGCATGTAGCGTGAAACGGGCAATTTCGCCTGTGCCGCTGCGAGTATGGCCACGGCCTGCGCCCGGCCGATGGCCAGGGCGGAGCGCGCATTGCCGGCTACAAAAGGCTCCTCTACAGCCGCCTCAGAAGGTCGGAAATCGGCGATTACTTTGAGCAATCCTTCATATAGAAGGCATAACCTCTGCTCAACCGGCAGCTTTTGCGGCGCAGAAATGATACCGCAGCCGACCATGGCTATGCGGTTCCCGTCCTGCTCTTCAACAACCCCATAGCCCATATTGAGCGTGCCGGGGTCAATGCCCAATACTCGCAATGCTCACATCCCAACCTTATCTCGGAGGATGACAGACCGGGCAAGGGTGATAGCCGGCAGCCTGAGCCTGGTTGACGGTATTGAACCACACCCGGGACGGCATGGGTATATGCTGGGCTATGCTGCATGACGGCCAGTGGTACTCGTGCGTATACGTGCTGGCCAACCAGTTATTAGCAGGCGTACCTGTAGGTCCCACTGCTAATTGCGTGGAGGCGGTCACCGTGCCGTTGGCATTGCTGGCAGTGATAACATAAACCGTCGTGCCGTTGGGAGAGACGGTACGGGAGCCTGATGGACTTACGGGCCCTATGCCGTTACTGATGACTACATTTGAAGCATTGGTAGTATCCCAGCTCAATACAGCCGTCCCCGCCGGTGTGATGTTGCCTGGATTCACATAGATATGCGCAATCGGAAGAGGGCCGGATGAGGTGGGAGAGGTTGTTGTCGTCGTGGAAGACCCGCTTTCCACTACGACGGTGGCCGATGCGGTGATAGATCCGGAAGCATTGACTGCGGTCAACGTGTAAGTGGTGGTGGACACAGGCGTTACGGTTGAGCTGCCGGCAGCAGAAACCGAGCCTATACCCTGGTCGATAATCAATGCTGTGGCATCGGATACACTCCAGGTCAGTACAGAGGAGCTTCCCGCCGAAATTGTTGTGGGGCTGGCTGTAAACGAGTTTATGGTGGGAGCGCCCCCTCCGAACGGCCAGCTGATGCACGAGGCCAGCAAAAGCGGCAGAGGCAGTATAAGAGCCATCAGCAAGTGAGAGAATTTACCCTTCATAATCCTGAATTAACCTCCTGAATAATAATCTCAGTAATAAAACAACAAAAAACGCAATAACGTTTATATGCGCCGGACCGCCACTGACGGCAAAGCTATACTTCAGCTTTCAACTTCTCGATCAGCGCGTCGCTGTAATCGAGATTGGAGAACACGCGCTGGACGTCATCCAGCTCCTCCAGCTTCTCCAGCAGTTTCACCGTCTGCAGGGATTCTTTCTCCGGAAGGGTAACTGTGGTCTTGGGCAGCATGGTAACTTCGGCGGAGACGGGTTTCCGGCGTTTTTCAACAGCCAGTTTTACGTTTTCGAATTCTTTAGGCTCTGTATATATCTCAAGCAGTGACTTATCTTCTTTGACATCTTTAGCGCCGGCATCTATGGCGTAAAGCGCCAGTTCATCGGGATCGATACCGGTTGTGTCCACGGTTATGACGCCGGTGTTCTCAAACATCCAGGAGACACTGCCGTTCTCTCCCAGGTTTCCATTATATTTCACGAATGTGCTTCTTATCTCTGAGACCGTGCGGTTGCGGTTATCCGTCATAGCCTCGAGCAGGATGGCTACACCGGCGGGTCCATACCCCTCCATTACCATCTCGGTAAAAGTCGTGCCCTCTGCCGCCCCGCTCCCTTTCTTGACGGCATTCTCGATATTATCCTTGGGCATGTTGTTGTCGCGCGCTTTTTGAATGGCCAGCCTCAGGCGGAAATTACCTTCAGGATTCGGGCCGCCCTGCCTGGTAGCGATGATGATCTCGCGCGTGAGCTTGGTGAACATAGCCCCCCGCCGGGAATCGGCCACACCCTTCTGCCTCTTAATCTGCGCCCACTTTGAATGTCCGGACATATTTACCCCTCGCAGAACATATTTCCTTTGTTTACTAAGAATAAAACATATTACAATCATTGTGCAACAGTAAAATCCGCTGTTTTCACAGGTCGGCCCGGCCACGTGTTATAATTCAAAATCTCATCCGGGGTGGCCATGGGGCAGGCGTGAAAAATCAACGTCAATTATTAAAGAAAACAGTCGAAAGCTATATGCGGCGTGTGCCGATGGTGCATGAGCACTGCGACCGCTGTCTCAAGAGCGCCCGCTGGCATGGCAGCGCACTACTGATGGTCATCGATGCCGCCTTTGACTCGATCGGACTGAACTACTTTCAATCGGTGGTCCCCAGAGTCGAACTCTTTCGCCGGAATTACGTAGAAACAGGCCTCATTCTCACGATGGAGGACCTTATAGCCGCCGATGTGGACGAGCTTCAGACCATATGGAAAAACGCACGCTCCTGGCATGTTGCCCGGAAGATTGCAGCCCATTTGCTGGCCGTACAGGTTCGCAACAGGCTCGGCGACCGTGATGCCCTGATCCACTGGGCAAGGCATGCACCGCTGGAAAGCTGGAAATCCGATCCCGTGGGAAGCATCGGCGGCGTGGGCATCAACACATACCAGTACCTGCGCATGATGGGCGGAGTAGACACCGTCATGCCGGATAAAATCGTTAAAAAGGTAATTTATGAGATACTTGATATGTCGGGTATGGAACGTCCCGACGGCGACCTGGAATTTATCAGGATGGTGGAAAGGTTGGCCCCTCAGACCGGATACCGGGCAATCGAACTCTGCTGGATGACCTGGCTGGTACAGTCCGAAGCCGGCTTGAGCCGGACTGAAAAATACGCAGAACTGCTGCCAAAGATATGAACGACGAAGACAGAAAAGCTGATACCCGCCTGCCGGAGGATGCTCCTCAGCCAAAATCCGGTTCATGGAACAGGGACAGATTTCTTCAACTTGGCTCCCTGGTGCTGGTTATAGCGCTTGTTGTAATAATCATCTGGCAACGGGACAATATAACTTTATTTGCCTTGTGGCTGGCCAAATATCCCGGCCTTAAATATATCGGGATTTTTGTTATCTCCGCGGCCGCCTCCGCAACGCTGATAATACCCATACCGGGACTTGCCATGACCTCCCTCATCGGGACATTGTCAGTAAGCCCGTGGGACCCGCTCTGGATCGGTATATCCTCCGGCCTGGGCGCCACCCTCGGCGAGACCACGGGTTATTTATTGGGATATAGTGGTAGAATGGCCATACCCGATACCGCGAGGTACGAAAAGGTGGTGGGATGGATGAAAAAATGGGGCAGCCTGACAATTTTTGTGCTTGCGCTGTTGCCTAATCCGCTGTTTGACCTCGCCGGCCTGGCCGCGGGCGCCCTCAAGTATCCACTATGGAAGTTCTTCCTGATCGGGGCAGCGGGAAGACTACCCAAACACATCCTCTTCTCATACCTGGGCTACTGGGGCATCCGTGTTTTCCCGCATCGATAAGACCGCCGGTTAAATCGGTTATAACCATATTTTATAAATTTAAGAGGAGGCAGGATGAGCAACAACATCGGACGCTGGCTGGACGACAATGTGAGGAAGTACGGAGAGTACAGGCAATTTATTTTCCTGGGGCCGGAGGGCGAGAAATCATGGACCAACAAGCAGATACTTGACAATGCCCGTGCGCTGGCGGCCGGCCTGCGCGCGGCAGGCATCAAGAAGGGCGACATCATAGGTTCGGTCATCAGCAACATACCCGAGATACCCGAGATAATGAACGGCGTCAACAGGATGGGCGCGGTTTACCTGCCCATCATCTACATGTTGACGGCGGCCGAGATCCGCTACATACTGGAGGACTCGGCCTGTAAAGTGGTCATCACCGAGGATGTGCTGCTTCCCAAGGTACGTGAAGCGGCTGCGGGGCTGAAGACCATCGAGCGGATAATCCTGATAGGTAAGGAAACGGCCCCGGATATCGTGGCCTACAGCGGCCTGATCAAGAAAGCAGGTAATGCCGACATCACGGATGTTGACAAAGATGACATGGCTATACTCATGTACACGTCCGGCACGACGGGATTCCCCAAGGGCGTGATGCTGACGCATAATAACCTCGAATGCCAGATGAAGACCGGCACCTCGGTATGGGGCGGCAACCACCTCGAGCCGCTGCTGACCACCATACCCATGAACCACATTTACGGCGTTCTCAGCTGCCTGGAGGGCTATTTCTCAGGATTCGTAAACATCCTCATGCCACCCTTCGACCCGAGGAAGGTACTGGACGCGCTGAAAGAATATCAGGTCAAAGCCATACCGGTCGTCCCCACCATGCTGATATTCATGATGATGGTGGCGGATCCCAAGAAAGACGACCTTTCGTTCATAGACCTGTTGATCTGCTCGGGCGGACCGCTATCCATGGAAACGCTGAAACAGTCCGAGACCATTTTTCACAAGCAGATAACGCAGGGCTACGGATGCACCGAGGTTGGCGGATCCATCGCAAGGCAGCGCAGGGACTGGCCGCGCAAACCGGGCAGCGTGGGCTTCCCCATGCCGGGGCTGGCGCTCAAGATTGTGGATGATGATGAGAAAGAAGTTCCGCGCGGCGCCGACGGGGAGATAATCTGCAAGGGTCCGATTGTGACCAAAGGATACCTCAACAAACCGAAGGAGACCGCCGAGGCCATCAAAGAGGGATGGCTGCATACGGGCGACATGGGCAGGATGGATGAAGACGGTGAACTCTACATTACGGGCAGGAAGAAGGACCTCATCATCAAGGGCGGTGAGAATATAGATCCGGGTGTGGCGGAGGGATGGCTGTTCAAGCACCCGGCCGTGATGGAATGCGCCGTTGTCGCCATTCCGGACGCAACATACGGGGAAAATGTGGGTGCGGCAGTGGTCCTCAAGCCGGGCCAGCAAGCGACCGAAGAAGATCTTATAAAATATCTGGGCGAGCACCTGCACCACTTCGTTGTCCCTGCCAGGATATTCTTTATGCCCTCCCTGCCCAAGACAGGGCTGGGCAAGATACTCAAAAGGGAGATACGCCGCATACTCAAAGAGCAGATGCAGGCGTGATATAATTTCCCGGCAAAACCTGCGATACGGAGGTGGCTATGGACCTTGCCGATATACTGGCGCACCTGTCCATCCCGCGACCCAATCACAGCGAAGCGCTGGGGGAGACAGCGGCATACATAAAGACACTGCTGTCCTCCTGGGGGGTGCCGTTTGTCGTTCAGGAATTTACACTTCACCCCTATATGCAATTGCTGCTCGGCACCACCGTACTGCTGCTGGCAATCCTGCTGTTTATATTCGCATTCAAAAGGAAACCCCTGGCCGCCCTTATCACGGCACTCGCCATCCCGCTGGTGCTTATACTGGAGTTTGAGCTATTCGTACCGGTGGTCACCGCGCTGGTCACCAAAGGCGGAGAAAATATCATCGTGAACTTTACCGTTCCTAATCCGGCCAGGGAACTGGTTTTTGCCGCCCATTACGACTCCAAGACAGATTTCTGGGACCATATACAGCGCTCGAAGATATACGGTTTTATCCCGTTGGCCGTTATCATCGGCCTGGCTGTAGCCATATTTACATTCTTCGTTAAACGTTATACGGCTCTCCGGAAAAAAGCCGTAACGGTGGTGACCCTCGTCCTGGCCGCGGCTGTGGTCGTATACTGGGGGCTGGTCTTCCTGGGATTCGGAGGTTACATCTTCATACCACAAGACCGGCAGAGCTTCGGATCGGTGGATGACGGCGGCTCGGTAGTAGCGTTGCTGGCCCTATCCAAAGATATACACGACGGAAAGGTCGACACCGGGAACAGCAATATCACTATAGTCCTTACCTCTGGCGAGGAGGTGAGTTTACAGGGCTCCCATGCCTACATACTCGAACGGTTCGGCAATGGGCAGAATCCCGCCGTACCCATCAGCATGGTGAACCTGGAGCTGGCAGGGCAGAACGGGACCATGGTCTACTGGAAAAAGGATGGTCAGTTCTTGAAATTTTACGAAGCCGATGCCGGACTTGCAGACCGTATGGGCGCCGCCTGGAAAGAGGTGGCCGGCACGGAGATGGAGCCGCACCCGGCAATCACCGACGATGCGCAGCGCTTTATGTCTGCAGGGATACCTGCGATCACGGTCGGGAATTCCGGGTTGCCTGGATTGGGCGAGGGCTCGTTCCACAGCACGGCGGACAACCCCGATCGGCTAAATAAAGACAACCTCAAACTGGTGATCAGGTCTCTGGAAAGATATATCGAAGGATACAACACACCATAGGAATTGTTGATATGAAAAAACACCGCTTTTTAAGATTTCTGTACTGGGCCGGCGCAATCATAGCCGGATTGATCCTCATCCTGGGAATCATTTATCTGGTACTGCCCAAAGGGCCGAGAGAAACAATGGCATTTAACGATACTCATAAGGTAGACCGCCCCGCTGTTATCTCATATAACTTCATGGCGGCCACGGGTACACCATGGGCTACACAGGCTGCATTGCAAGTGATGGAGAATGGCGGCAATGCCGTGGACGGAGCGGTGGCAGCTTTGCTGGCGCTTAACGTAACCTACGGCGAAGCGGCCTCCTTCCCGGGAGTCGCACCGATCCTGATATATGATGCGGAGACGAAGACGGTGGAGAGCTACACAGGCGCCGGGACCGCGCCTGCAAAGGCCACCATTGAGCTTTTTACCTCACGTGGTTGGAAGACCGTGCCCAAGATGGATATCTGGTCGCAGCTCCTGCCCGCCTCACCCGACGTGATCGTCTCAATACTGGATAAATACGGCACCAAATCGTTCACTGAATTGAGCGCCCCCGCCATCAAGCTGGCACGCGAAGGCTTCCCCGTGCACGATACCATGCTCAAGAACCTTAACCTCAGCCTGGTCGAGCGCCTCGGCTTCACCATACTCATGCCGTATAACTCTCAAGTATACCTGGGCGGACAGTGGTGGCGGCCTCTTCATCATGGCGAGATATTCCGGCGACCGGACCTGGCGGACAGCTTCGAGTTAATGGCCAGGGCCGAGCAGGATGTGCTGGCCAGAGACGGAACACGCCAGCAGGGGCTGATGGCAGTGCGCGATGCCTTCTACAAAGGCCCGATAGCGGAAAAAATCGTAGCCTTTCATAAAGAGAAAGGCGGTCTTTTCACCGCGGAAGACCTGGCAAATTATCAAGGCCACTGGGAGCAGCCGCTGCAGGGCAGTTTCGGACCCTATACAATTTACGCCAACCAGACATGGAACCAGAGCGCTGTGACACCCATGGTCCTGCAGATACTGGATGGTATCGACCTTAAAGGCATGGGACATAACTCGCCTCAATACGTCCATACCGTTCTGCAAGCTATTGAATTAGCCATGGCGGACCGCGAGTCATACTTCGGTGACCCTGAATTCGTTAAGGTGCCTTCCACAGGACTGCTCGATCCACGTTATGCACATGAGCGACGTAATCTGATGACGCCGGACAGGGCATTCGGAGCAATGCCCCCTGCTGGAGACCCCTGGAAATACCAGGGCGAAGCCGCCCCGTCGAGCCTTTCCAATCCAGCTAATGCTGTTGCCGCGGAGGACGCAGGTCTTCAATTCGGCAAGGACACCAGCTATATCTGCGTCGTGGACTCCCAGGGCAACGCCGTCTCGTTAACTCCCAGCGACTTCCCGCAGACGCCCATGGTCCCGGGCACCGGTCTCACCCTGGGCAACCGCATGAACCAGTTCCGCCTGGATCCGCAGCACCCGGATGCCCTTGAGCCGGGCAAGAGGCCGCGCATAACGCCCAACGCATGCATGGCGCTTAAAGACGGAGAACTGTTTATGAGCTTCGGCACACCCGGCGGCGACACGCAGACGCAGACCAATGTGCAGGTTTTTCTCAACGTCGTAGTGTTCGGCATGGATCCCCAGGCGGCTATTAATGAGCCCCGCTTTCAATCCTTCAATTTCCCCGATTCCTTTGCTCCGCACGTATATAAGCCCGGCACTATAGGTCTCGAGCAGCCCCTGTATAACAAGATCGGCAAACAGCTTGAATCAATGGGATACAAGATAGAGGTTGGAGATACCTGGGACAATAAATACGGGGCCGCGGACGCGATAATCAGGGATCACGAGGTAGGGCAGCTCAGAGGTGGTGCAGATCCAAGAGAGGAGTCCTGGGCGGAAGGCAGATGACCCGCCGGTCTGCTTGCGATCAGTGCCGGCCTTACCGTCCTTCCTTTTTAATCTTTTCCTTTATCACGCTCCAGAGATCGGCGCCGGTCTTCGGCAGATACCAGTCGTTCTGCTCGTCCCACTGATCAACGGGCCCCCAGCAGAAAAATGAGATGCCGTCCAGTCCATTAATCTCGTAAGCATACTTAATATCCCTGGCCAGGCTCGATGGCGTCGGCCTCTCAAAGATGTCGTCATCTTCGAACGCCGCGATGGACAGCCAGATTTTTGTCTGCGGCGCCCTCTGCTTTATCTCGGTCACGCAGCGCTGTCCCGCATCCGCAATCACATCGGGCCACTGCAGCCGGCCATTATCGAGATAGTTGGAATAAAGGTTCAACGAAATTATGTCGGCTATCCTGGCATCGAGCACGGATTCGATAAAGGCGGTCCTATCATTAGACTCCCATTCGTACGTCCTTATATGGATCGGTCTGGTGTTATCCGCCTCAAGCACATCAGCCCGGGCCTGTTTGAGCTGTTCAAGCGTAATCCTGCTTTCAGGCCAGTCCGAGCCGGACATGCCCGCGCCGCTGGGCAGATTCTCGCCGAATTCGTTACAGATGTCCCAGGCATATATTGCCGGATGGTCTTTTAAGGCATTGATCCAGTTCTGGACACGTTCCTTCTGCCACACAGGCCTTTTGCCGGCCGGCGAACCTTCCCAATCGTCATCCGTAAATCCCCAGGCTGTATAGCTGAACCCGCCGTCCATTACGACCTTCAATCCCGCGGCCTGCGCTTGGTTCAGAAATCTCCTGGCCATATCGATATCCTGCTCCATGCCCCATTCGGTCGACAGTATCTCAATCCCGGCGTTTTTCATGTCCACAAAGTCCGACTGCGGTAGGTCGATACCCACGCCTTTCATACTATATACAATCGCGGGTATTGCCACCGGAACAGTAACATTCTCGGTTGGCCCTTCAACCTCCGGCAAACAACTCGGAAACAGCAAACCAACCATCAAAGCCACAACTATATACAGGGAACGCATCTGCCGATCCTCTTTTAATTCGAACTATATATTGATGATAGGCTAATTATATCCGCGAGTAAAGCAACCCTTTCACTCCAAACACCAAATAGTTGACAGAATTAAAACATCTGTATTAATCTATTGTATAAAACATTTGATTTAATTCAGAGGAGGTTGAGCTTGAAGAACAAGGGGGGTATGTCCAAACCGGTTAAGGTCGTCCTGATCGTAATACTGGCCGTTGTAATCGTTGTTGCCGGAGGAGGTTTCGGGTACTACTGTTTCATTACCCGTAGTCCGCTCCCTCAGATAGACGGCCAACTGAAAGTCGCGGGACTGAAAGATAGGGCCGAGGTAATTCGTGATTCGCATGGCGTAGCTTACATCTATGCCAGGAACATGCACGACCTGTTTTTTGCACAGGGCTATGTGCAGGCACAGGACCGCTGGTGGCAGATGGAGTTCTACCGCAAGACCTGCAGCGGACGCATCGAGGAGCTCACGGGCAAGAAGCCCGCGCTCGTCAACACCGATATCTACCTGCGCACGCTGGGTCTCTATGAAGCCACGGAGAAAGACTACAACAGCTTCACACCGGAGGAGCGCGCCACCTTCGACGACTTCGCTGAAGGTGTGAATGCATATATTTCTGGCCGTTCGCCGCAGCAGCTCTCGGTCAATTATGCCATACTGGGTCTTACCGGCGTTAAGTTTAAGATCGAACCGTGGACTGCAATCGACTCGCTGGCGTTCACCAGGCTGATGGCACTCGACCTGAGCCTTTCACGCGACCTTGAGCTTATCAGGGCCAAACTTTACGACAGGCTGGGAGCCGAGATGGCGGAGCAGTGGGTGGTCCCGCCCTGGCCGCACGGGCAAAGACCAACCATACTTTCGGACGAAGATATAAAGCAAACTTACGGTATAGATGCGACTGCTCAGCCCTCCGAGCCGGATTCAGTTTCTCTTAACAGCAGGATACCTGCGATTAAACCCGACATCACTGACGCGACTCCCGACTCATTGCTGATAAGAGAGCCGAACGAGGGGATAGGCAGCAATTCGTGGCTGGCCTCCGGCAATATGACCGCCAGCGGCAAACCGCTTCTGGCCAACGATATCCATCTGGGCATACTGCAGCCGTCCATATTTTATCAGGTCAACCTGCACTGCGCTGACGATGGCACGGGACGTCCCTTTAACGTGGGGGGATTCAGCTTCGCCTCCTTTCCCGGCATCATAGCCGGCCACAACAATGATATAGCCTGGGGCGTCACCAGTGTCATGCCGGATGTAAACGACTACTACCAGATAAAAGTCAGTCCCGCCAACCCGTTGCAGTATGAGTGGAACGGCACCTGGCGTGATATGACAGTCCGCGACGAAGTCATCATCTTCGGTGACGGCAAACCGCCTGTCACCGTTAATGTCAGGCTTACCCATCTAGGCCCCATCATCAATGAAAATAGATTCGACGCCAAAACCGGCGAACAGTCCGGTTACAACAACAATGATCCGCTGGCGGTGCACTGGACCGGTCTGGAGCCGAGCACTATTGCCCTGTCAATAAACAAACTGAATAAGGCCAGGAACTGGGATGAATTCCGCGATGCGCTCAAATACTGGGATACACCGTCGCAGGACCTGATCTATGCCGACAGGCAGGGCAATATCGGCCTGCAGATGCCTGGCAAGGTACCCGTGCGTGCCAGTTATCATACGGGACAGATTCCCGTTCCGGGCTGGACGGATGAATATGAATGGAAGGGATACGTGCCCTACGAATTGATGCCGCGTGTGTACAATCCGACACGCAATTATATGTCGGTCTGCAACCAGGATATAGCCCCTCCTCAATATTTCGAGATGCTCAACCAAAAGCTGGGGCCTGGCGTCAACGCCAACTTCGGCAGCAAGTACAACAAGTGGTTCTACGGATATCGGGCGCAGCGGGCCGCCGACCTGCTCAACCAGCTTGCGCCCAATACAGTGCTTACCTTCCAGACCATGCAGGGCGACAACCTTAATATCCCTGCCCAACAGATACTGCCTTCACTAGCGGGCCTTAAATTTAGCACACAGGAGCTATCCGATGCACGCGACTGGCTGCTCAGATGGGATTATGTATGTTCGGCAGATAGTGCACAGGCTGCGCTTTACAACGAATTAATCATGCGGCTGATGTACAACACCTTCCAGGCGGAGCTCGAGGGCATAGCCAGAACCGATGCCGCCGACAGGGAATACTATGCCATCAACCTGCTGCTTAAGAGCCCGGATGATGCCTGGTGGGACGATCCTACCACCAAGGATATAAAGGAAACTCGCGACGACATACTGGTCAAATCATTCGAAGAGGCTTATGCCGATGCTGCGGCGGCCATGGGTAAAGATCCCAACCAGTGGCAATGGGGCAGGATACATAAAACGATCTTCGTCAGTAATCCGCTGGGCGCCAGCAGCATAGGTCTGATCGAGGCGCTGGTCAACCAGGGACCTCTGTCCAACTCGGGCACCATCGAGTGTCTGAACAACACCGTATGGTACGCCAGCAACGGCAATTTCAATACCAAGCATGGGGCAGCCATGCGCATGATCGTCGACCTGACGGATTTCGACAATAGCGCCGGCATCAATTCTACCGGCCAGAGCGGACATCCGGGCAATCCCTGGTACGGCGACCAGAATATCCTGTGGGCCAAAATGGTATACCTCCCCATGCTCTGGTCGCGTCAGCAGGTGGATGCTGACACAGTCCATTCACTTGCACTCAATCCCTGATCAATTCGGAGGAGAATATGAAAAAAGCTGCATGGATCATCGGTTCAGTCCTGCTGGCGCTGGTTATATTGGCGGGCGGTATATTTGCATACCTGCGTTCCACGGTTTCAAATTATGATGGCAACCTTACTGTAACTGGAATCGGCAGCCCGGTGATAATTGTCAGGGATTCCTATGGTATACCCCATATAAAAGCGCAAAGCGATAGAGACGCCTACTATGCCCTGGGATACTGTATGGCGCAGGATCGCCTTTTTCAAATGGAAACACTGCGGCGCGCATCACAGGGAAGGCTGGCTGAAGTGTTCGGGGAAGATTACCTTGCCACCGACATCTATTTCCGCACCCTGTTTTCCGCCTGTGATAAGAAGGAATTCCTGCGGAATATGGATCCCGAAACCGCGGGACTGATAAAAGCATTTACCGATGGGGTCAATAGTTATATTAATAACCGAAGGGAATCGCTCCCCATAGAATTCACTATACTCGGATTCAAGCCGGAAATATGGACCCCTGAAGATGTGGTATCCAACGCGCTCTTTACCAGCTTTGCCTACAGTAAGCCCTTCCAGGACGTCTTATACGCGACCTTTATCAATGAAGTTGGCCCGATGATGGCGGATGAAGTATTCCCTCAGGATATGGGAGCACTTGAAGCGATCAGACGATCAAAGCTGACCTCCTCCAATTTCGCTGAGACGATTACGCCTCCGTCCGACAAATTAGACTCCGGTAGTGTTTCAACATCAACCTGCTCATCCGCCAACCGTTGTTATGCTGGTGCTGTCGATGCTGCTCTTGAGAGAATCGCCCTTTATCCTGGTATGGCATGTAACAACGTGGGCATCACCGGAGACAAGTCAGGCACAGGTATGCCGATACTGATTCAGGACGTTCATACCGCAGCAAGTATACCCAGCGGTTTCTATGAGGCACATATAATGACGCCGACTACGTTGGTCTCGGGTCTGATGACAGTAGGAGTACCGGCGTTCTGGGGCGGGCAGACAGATAAGATCGGGTGGGTCTTTACCGCAGCGTTCGTAGATGTCTTTGACCTCTACGTTGAGAAAGTAAACCCGGACAATCAATTTCAGGTACTGTATAAGGGCGCATATGAAGACGTGAAAGTGGTAAAGGAAAAGATCCATGTCAAAGGGATGCCGGACACTGATATGACTATCAGGATTACACGGCACGGGCCTGTGGTGGATGATCTGATTCCAAGTGCATCAAAAAGCTTCCTGAAACCGGGGACATTACTGGCTGTGAGATGGGCAGGCAATGAGACTATAACCGCATTCGACGTTCTTTTCAACCATGTGAGGAAGATACAGAATACGGCTGATGCAATTTCGAATATGAGACGCTGGGCCTTGCCGTCTGCCCACCTGATCATTGCAGATAAGAAGGGAAACGTTGGCTATATATTAGGTGGACCTGTCCCCATCCGGAACGGATTCGACGGCAGCCTGCCTGTTCCCGGATGGAACGAAGAATATGAGTGGCAGGGCTACGTCGACCCTGACAATAAAGCTGTAATCATGGTTATGACCGAAGGTTTCATTGCCAGTGCAAATGCCAGGTCTCCGGTGCCGGCCGGTTATCCGTATTATCTCGGTAATTATTGGGTGCCGCCCTACCGCGACATCAGAGTGAATGAGATTGTTGGAGGAATCATTCAAACCAAGAGTAAGTTCGAAATTTCCGACGCGAATAAGATATATTCCGATGTCTACATGCTACTGGCCCGTGACTACCTGCCGGCTATTCTGGATTCGCTAAAGACCGAGCAACTTTCTCCACTTGAACAGAAAGCCGTGGACGAGCTTTCCCGCTGGGACTATCGTTCAATCAAAGAAGCTGTAGCGCCGACTATCTTTAACAATATGGTGGCATTTATGCTGCAGAATACTTTTAAACCCCATCTTTCAGCGAGCACCTATGATGAATACTTCAAAGACTACTTCAATGCATTCTCCAGTTTCAGAAATATCATGGCGAATAAGGATTCAGCGTGGTTCGATGACCCTGCTACGACCGCAAGGGAACGGCAGAGTGATATGATGGTCAAGAGCTTCCATGAAGCGATAGATAAAATTGAAGCTGAACGCGGCGCCAACATATCCGACTGGACCTGGGGCAAGTCATTCACCCTTGTAATGAAGCATCCCTTCAGTTCAAAGATTCCCTTCTTCGGGCTGATGGCGGATATAGGTCCTCTTCCCATGGACGGTGGATTTCAGGTTGCTCTCGCCACCAATCCCAAAATTGGTGACCCTTATCATCCCAGGAGCATGACCTGGGCGCGATATATAATCGACCTGTCGGACCAAAGGAATTCAAAGATGGTATTAATGACCGGCATTTCAGGAAATTTCATGAGCCCTCATTACACCGATCAGGTACAACCCTGGTACAAATTCGAATTACTGCCGCTCATGCTTTATGAGGACCAGGTAAAAAGTGCCAGCAAGTATCATATGGTGTTGAACCCGAAATAATGGTGGCCAAATTGCGCCCGGCTCAATTATAAATGCATGGCGTCAGGTTCGTAATAAGTAGTAGAATTACTGGCGGAACAGGAAATAATGTTATGAGCGCCAGAGACTCCAAAAAGAAGACGCACATAATTGACACTGTGCTCAAGATGATCAGTGAAGGGGGAGATCATAACTTTACAACCAGGGAGATAGCAGCGAAGGCAAAGGTAAACATTGCCGCTATCAATTATTACTTCGGATCGAAGGATGATCTAATCAAGTTGGCTGAAGAGGATTATTTTAGAAGAATCGCCGAAGTACACATGGCGTCCATCAAGACCGGGAAAAATGTGGAAGAAACCCTGTTGAACTACTGCTTGAGATACTCGGATTTCGTGCTTGCCAACCCCGGATTGCAAAGGAACATGATGAGCCGTCTTATCTCGGATACGCAGGCCAGGCCGGAAATCAGCGCAGCTTTGCAAAACAACGTCATACGTATTAAGAAAGTTATCAAGGAAAGGCTAAGCCATCTGGATGATAAGGCACTTAATCATATATCGGTTATCTTCCTTTCGGCTGTTTTCTATCCCATTCTGCTGAGTCAATATGAGTCCAGATTAGACATCGATCTTGAATATACTGATAGAGAAAAACTAAAAGACTATTATAAGAGGCTTATAGACTGCATCCTGGGTTGTGCCTGAAGCTGTTTTGCCGGATGTTAGGTAAGTTCTGATAAAGTATGTATATTGCTGTAACTTTATGAATTCAGGCCAGGACGTATCTGATTGTCCCGCCCGTCTTTTCAGTCTTGAGTTTATTTTCACCCACCAGGTATTCCAGGTGGGCAATCGTCTCACCCACAGCAAAATATTTTTGAGCAATTGGGAACTGATCCCAGGTTTTATATGATAGGTCCCACCTGATATGGGGAGCTACTTCATATGCGCTCTTCCCACCGCTTGCAACCGCGCTCAAAGCTTCATCCAGCCTGTTCCGGTGGTGTTCAATAAGTTCCTGAGTTCGTTTGTGTAGATCCGGCTGCCAGCTACGGTGCCCCGGTAGAACAAGGTTTACGGCCAGTTTATCCGTCTTTTCCAGGCTCTTCAGGTAATCAGCAAGCGCATTGCCAAGCTCGGGCCAGCAGGTGATATTGGGTGTGATATCGAATAGTATGTGGTCGCCTGAGAATAACAGCTTTTTATCTTTGTCATAAAGGCAGGTATGACAGGGCGAATGGCCCGGTACATGAATGCAGACGAAATTGTAGTCCCCGATTTCCAATTTATCGCCATCGGAAATCATGATTAATGAAGATACCAGACTTGGACCGAACAGCGATAGCGGAGGGTGGGCTATCCATTGCTTACCGGCCTCTTCCGGAAAACCGTTGGCAATGTAAAATTCCATCATTGCAGTCCACCGCTGTTTGTACGATACATTTGTCAATATGGCTGCCTCTATTGGATTGAAATAGACTTTTGATGTTTCGGTAGCCATGGTTGACACCAGTCCCAGGTGGTCATGATGTATATGCGTGACGAAGAAGTCCGTTTTATTCAGGTCGACGTCCAGTTTCTGTAAACCGGATTCGAGCGCCAGCAAACACTCTTTCAAGTTCATGCCGGTATCGATAAGCAGAAACCGGTCTTCACCCTTGATCAGGTATGAATTGGTGTGTTTTAACGGGTTTTTAGGAAGAGGTACCTTGATGCAATAGAGACCCGGTAATATCTCATCTATCACAGTTATATCTCAATAAAAGCGGCATATTATAACACGTTTGCAGCTAAATATTTAACTTCTTCGTTGTCTGTAAATATCGGGTATATATCAAAGATTTTATTTGGATTTATTTATTCTACCTGTTTGAATCGCAGCGATACTCAGTGACATGATCCTGATTAAATGCTTTTCTTTTAAACGTAAAATATTGACTACAAATACTTATGATAAGTGCGGCGGCATCCTCAAAAATAAGTCGCCTGGTATTGACAACCAGATCATAGTTGCCAGGATCTTCTAATTCAGCTTTAAAATATCTTGTGGCAAACTCACGTCGGCTTATGTCAAAGTGCTCCACTCGTTTCTTAGCAGCTTCATCATCAATCTGCAGGTCCTCCATAACACGCTTAATTCTCAGTTCTAAAGGAGCAACTATGAGTACATGGAAAGCTTCGGGCGAATCTCTCAATATGAATTGGCTACCTCTTCCTCGAATTACAAGGGATTCGCTGTCAGCCAGTTGCTTAATAACCGACTCCAATCCGATCCGGTAACTTGCATCATCAAGAGGCGGTTCCCAATCCGGCACGAACATTCCGTTAGCAATACTACTGATTGCGCCGCTGTGTTCGAACGCTTCCAAAATGCGCCCTGCAAGGGTTCCGGGGGGCATCTCCTTCACCTCTACACCCTCTTGCGACCTCTTGATTTGCTCTGCCACCATGGCAATAATGTCTCGATCAACATAATCAATTTTGAGCTTATCAGCAACAAGCTTCCCGATTTCCGGCGCTCCGCTCCCCAGCTGTCCCCGAATAGTAATAACAGACATTTCGCCTCCTACTATCCTACAGGTAGAAACTCGCGTAATTTATGATATGTATAATTCCAGGGCTGTTTTCCGCTGAAGCGAGACCTAGAGGCAATTTCCCATTAATAAATTTTCCTAACATCAGTTTTCATGACCGGCCTAATTTATATAATGCTTATTAAAGGTTAGAGATCGCGAATAAAGTTAGTAATCGCTCACTTACATTATAACAAAAACTATCAACATTATCAATAAGGATTGTGGAAATAAAAACTTTTTAATCCAAATAAAAAGCTAAAATCAATTGATTTTAGCTTTAATTTACATGGTGGAGGCGAGGGAGGGTCGAACTCCCCGTCCAGAAAAAAGTTGCCAGCACTTCTACAGGCTTAGTCTGCTCTTTATACTCACCCGCTCAGCCTCTGCAGGCGGAGTACAAGCGGGCCAGCTGATAAATCTTAGACGGTCCTCATCAGCATCGGGATCGTCGCATCCCGGCATTTCGTCGCCCAATCCAATCCCACCGGGACGAGGAAAGGTTGGACGAGCGGCCTGGTTAGGCTGCTACTGGAACTGCTTCGTTGGCAGTTGTGTTTCGCCACCTGATTTACGAGGTAGATGGCGCCTCGGCCTGCCGTACTGTGGGCTCTTCCCTGTCGAAGCCACGCGCCCCCACATATTCGGTTGTTAACGTGCTTTGCGGGCCCCTGATTTCATAGCCCGCTCCACTATACGCTCTGTCTCGCGCCTGGCGATAGTATCGCGTTTATCGAATTGCTTTTTGCCCCTGCCTACGCCTATCTCCAGCTTTGCGAGCCCGTTTTTAATATATATCCGGAGAGGCACCAGAGTCAAACCTTTCTGGTTAGCCGTCTGCTCCAATTCGGCTATCTGATTGCGGTGCATGAGAAGCTTGCGCCGCCGGTCGGGCTCATGCGTATTGAACCCGCCCGCTTGGTAGGCGGATATATGCGAGTTATGCAGCCACAGCTCGCCCTTCTCGGGCCTGGCATAGGCGTCCTTGATATTCACCCGCCCCATCCTGACGGACTTGATCTCCGAGCCTTTGAGTGCTATGCCGGCCTCGTAGCTTTCCAGGATATGGTAATCATGGTAAGCCTTCTTGTTTACCGCAATCGTTTTGATATTTTCCATATGTGTTACAATTCTACCGCTGCCAACGCCTTAACTACACGTGAGGAGGGGAAGTTAATGACGGGTATCCGCGAGAAGATGTGGCTTATTATAGCAGCATTACTGGCAGTTTTCCTCATCACCGGCATAGTATTTTTCTGCATCCGCCTCTCGGGCCTCCAGCCGACCGAGATAATCCTGAGCGATTTTAAACAGGCCGATATCAATGGCGACGTACATATAAGCGGAAGTGTGGCCCGTCCCGGCATCTATGCGACCCGGCCGGGCGACACATTGACGGCGCTCATTTCGTCGGCAGGCATCTCGGATAACGCCGACATCAGCGGCATATCGATCTATGTTCCGGCAAAGGGAGAGATGACCCAGCCACAGAAGGTGGACCTCAACCGCGCGGATACCTGGCTGCTGCAGGCCCTGCCCGGCATAGGCGAGGGCAAAGCTGCACAAATCGTCGATTACCGGATCGCCAACGGCCCATTCCGTAGCGTGGATGACCTGCTTAAAATCAAAGGCTTCGGAAAGTCCGTAGTCGACAATGTGCGCAGCTACGTTTCAACAGGTGAATAAACCGTTATGCCCCTTTTATATGTCAGCATCGCCTGGATAGCAGGTATATTTGCAGGCTCAATCTTCACAGCCCCTGTCTGGCTGCTGGCGCTCCCCTTGCCAGTTTTACTGCTGGTCATTATTATGCCAGGTCGCCGAAGGCCGCTGGCTTTACTGGCCGTATGCCTGCTGGCTTTTCCCGCCGGCGCCCTGCTCTATCAATCGTCTCAAAAACCGCTCGAAAGCGCGCAGGTGCAGTACTACAACGATCAAGGCACCGTATCGCTGGAAGGAGTTATCGACGATCAACCTGAAGTAAGAGGCAGTTCGCTGGAATTCAAGCTCGCTGCTAGCAATATTCACATCGCTGACAACTCCACGTCGATCAGAGGAGGTGTGCTGATCAGACTGCCTTTTTTCCGCTCTTACCAGTACGGCGACATGCTTCAATTGAGCGGCAGGCTGGAAACTCCGCCGCAATTCGAAGATTTCGATTATCGTGATTACCTGGCAAATAAGGGCATTTATTCCATCATGAACTACCCTGCAGTAAATATAATCGGCACAGATAAGGGTTACCTTCCCCTGGCCTGGATCTATAGCCTGCGCAACAACCTATCGCAAAGCCTGACACTCTGTCTGCCCGAACCGCAGAGTTCCCTGTCACGTGCGATACTGCTTGGATTGCGAGGGAGCCTGCCTTACGATCTCCTGCAATCTTTCTACGCAACCGGCACCACACACCTGATCGCTATCTCCGGCATGAATTTGACCATACTGCTGGGTATGGTACTGGCCCTGACCATCTGGATCTTCGGCAGAAAAAACAGGGCTTACTTCTGGATATCTCTTTCCTTTATCTGGCTTTACACCGTTCTTACGGGTATGCCGGCGACCATGGTCAGGGCAGCTGTCATGGGCAGCGTGTTTCTATTAGCGGAGTTGCTTGGGAGGCAGCGCAACGGCCTGGCAGCCCTTGTGCTGGCGGCTGCGCTAATGACCGCGGCGGAGCCCCGCGTTCTATGGGATATCAGCTTCCAGATGAGCTTCCTCTCCATGCTGGGCCTGATTCTAATAGCCCCCTATCTAATTGCCTTCGCCAGCCCGCACATGCCACATCGTCAAAGCAGGTATACTGTCTGGCTGAAAAAAATAATCGTCATCAGCTTCGCAACGACGCTGGCCGCGGTAATAGCGACCTGGCCACTGACGGCGCTCAGTTTTCACTCCTTTTCCATCGTCAGCGCACCTGCCACCTTCTTCTCCATGCCTTCCTTCCCCGGCATTATTATCACGTCACTGTTCACAGCCTTAGCCGACCTGGCCTGGCCACCCCTGGGAACGATATTCGGCTGGCTCGCCTGGCTGTTTTTATCGTATTTCCTGCTAGTGGTTCAGATATTCAGCTCGATACCCGTAGCGTACATCCGCGAAATAGAATTGCAGCCATGGCAGGCCATTGCCTGCTATATCGTGCTGGGCCTCATCCTGGCCTGTTTTAGATACAGGCAGCACGTTTGGACTTCCATCAAATCATGGGCGGATAAAGCCCGGCAGGCGGCAGGCACCCTGAAGTCGATAAACTTGAAGCCTGTCGTCTACACGGCGCTGGCTGTTCTGCTGGCAGGCAATATACTTGTTTGGACCGCCGTTTCCCTATTGCCGGACGGCAAGCTTCATGTCAGTGTACTCGATGTCGGCCAGGGCGAGTGCATATTGATCAGGACACCGCGGGGTCAGAATATACTGATCGACACCGGTCCCGATCCAACCTCAGCCTGCATTCAACTCGGTAAGAAGTTGCCCTTATGGGACAAGCAGATCGACATGCTTATCCTGACACAGCTTCAATCCGACCACATAGCCGGCACACTCGAACTGCTGAAACGTTACAACGTCCGCTCTCTGGGCCTTCCCCCATCCACCAGTAAAGCCGTACTGCCGGGTGAAATAGTTAAGATTGTGACGGACCGAAGAGTCACTCTGCACACTGTAGTCTACGGCAAACAACTGAATACGTGCGATGGTGTTCGCCTGACTGTGCTCAATCCGCCAATCGAACCTTTTAAGGGCACTGAAGATGACGTTAACAATAATTCCGTCGTAATCAGGCTTTCCTACGGAGGAGTAAGTTTCCTTTTGTGCGCCGATATTGGCATGGAGGCCGAACAATACCTGGCCGGAAAGAGGGCAGACCTGCAAAGCGACGTCCTCAAAGTTGCGCACCACGGCAGCAAAGGTTCAAGCTCGGATGAGTTCCTGACCATCGTTGATCCCGCATCCGCTGTCATCTCGGCCGGCGCGATCAACCGCTTCGGGCATCCCAATCGTGAGACGCTTGAAAGATTGACGGCCCGGATACCGGGGGACAATATCTTCATTACAGCGGTTCACGGCAATATCGAGTATGTTACTGACGGGCAGAGGCTCCGGGCAATAACCGATAAATCCACGCCTTCTTCGCCCTGATATACACCATCCGCGTAATTTCAAGTATAATTGCTACAGATAATAATTTATTTTATGTATATTTCACCGCGTTATTCATATCAGGGGCGGGGTAATATCGAGAGGAGTAATAAATGAACGAAAGAGTGGCCATCTTTATCGATGGAAGCAACCTTTACCACTCGCTGAAGAATAACTTCAAACGCTTCGACCTCAATTTCGGCGAGTTTACCAAAAAGCTTTGCAGCAACAGGCAACTCATACGGACCTACTACTACAACGTCCTGCAGGAGTCCGGCAAGGGATTGGAGGGCTCCCGCGAGCAGCAGGAGTTCCTAGAGACGCTACGCAAGACGCCCTACCTGGAGTTGAGGCTGGGTACCACTAAGCTTTCGCAGGGCATACCGGTCGAGCGTGGTATAGACGTCATGCTGGCCACCGACCTGCTGTACTTCGCGGCCAACAACACCTACGATACGGCCGTGCTGGTCAGTGGAGACTCGGACTTTAACTACACGGTGCAGACTGTAAAGAATATGGGCAAACACGTTGAAGTAGCCTATTTCGAGAACGCTGCATCACGGGACCTGATCAATTCGGCTGACTTTTTACATCAGCTCGACAGCAAGTTTTTCACATCCCTCTGGACCACGGGACAACGGAAATATCCCAGGAGAAAGCCGCGCTACAGGAGGCAGGCCACCGTGGCCATCGCTAATTCCCCTTCATCGGAAGAGCAGGGAAACGCTCAATAAGTTCTTCTCTGATCGCCGGACATTCGGAATACACCTGCTGGAGAGTAATCTCCTCCCCGCCTGCCTTCAGCACACGTATGTCCTGATGTAGTTCTACCAGAAGATAGGCGGGCTGCCTGCAAGCGTAAAATGAAACGGTTCCTCCGATATCTGCCCAGGTAAAAGTCGACCTTACTATCGGTGTCAGCTTCACTCCCGAAACCTCGCGCGCCTCTTCACAGCTGACTATCTCTTTATGCATGAGCCTCCAGCCATTATCTTCCGCATCCGTCGAAATTCAGGAGAGAGTGTAAAGCCCAGGCATGGTACAAGCACATGAATGGGACGTACCTGCAGATCACCGTGTATATCCCCCTCCAGAAAAAGGTCTTCCTCAAAAACGGATTGAATCAGGACCACGCCATCGAACCGCTGATTTAAATACAGAACAGGCGGAATCAGCAGTCCCGCCAGCATGCCGGTATAATAATCGTCCCCCAGGCTTACCCTTAAATCCGAATGAACGGACTGCACTTTCACCCGCCGGTATATTTGTTTGATCAGTAGTTTGATCCTTGCTTCAAGACCTTTGACCTGCGCAGCTTCTATCATACTGGACATCCCTGAATTACCTGTTTTTTGGGTATCAGGTCCGGCTGGCTTTTCTCTCCGCGTACGTCCAGTCGGTACTTCCCATGAAAGAAGGCCGCAAAGGAATTGAATACGCACTTTGAATATTGCGCCGCCGTGGAAGCTGGCCGACAATCGGATACCAAGCGGAAGTACCAGCAGCAATATTATCAGGGCAAGTAATGAAAGAGCAATGATCAGAGGGACCAATAATTACTCCTTCTTGCGTTCACCCCACCTGTCAGCGATCTTTTCAACTACGCCGGGAACCTTTTCACCCAGCTTCTCAAGAGCTGCGGCCACGCTGCTCTTAATAGGCTCTATGCGTACCCCTTCCTTATCTATGACAATTATGGCGATCGGCCGCATACCGCCTGCGCCCCCTGTTCCTCCCTTAAGGCCGTCACCGCTTTGCTTAGCATCAGTCTTTCCCACGCCTCCCGCGGCGCCAAAACCGAATCCCATGCTGAGCAAAGGAATAAGCGTTGTTTCCCCCAGTGTTATCGGCTCACCGATGACCGTCTTGCTGCTGAGGACTTTCTCGATCTGGCTGATAGTGGTCCTCACCATGTTTTCAATATCTTCCATCAAGTCGCCCCCTTATCAAAGGACTATTCTCAATATAACGCTGCTTACTCAGTATTTTACATCAATCATAGACGTCAGAGCGAAGCAATTTATTACGTCACTTCGTCGCGTAATATATCTCGAGATTACCTATGTCGATCCACTGCTCTTCAAATGGATAGGCTATTACATTATCAATACCGACAAGGTGGGTGATAAAAACACCCAGGTTATCTTGAACAGCCATATCGCAGAACGCGCTTATGATGGGAAACACCCTGGGCGGCAGTATCCAGCAGGCAGTGGCCACAAGGCTGGTTTTGGGCGAGGCCGGCTTCTCCTCGAGCTCTACGATCCTGTCGCCTTCGATTTTCACCACTCCATACTGCGTAGCTTTTGAAGGATGACCTACGTCATATACGGCCACAAGAATATTCCGGCCATCGTATGCTGCCAGAAAGCTGGAAAGGTCGAACTCGAAATAATTATCTGCACCGAAAAGCATCAAGTCCTCGGTTATGTTTTTCTGTTTTATCCAGTAGTTCAACGAACCGATGGCGCCCAGCTTCTCATCATCTGACCTGACATTCTCGACACAGATAGTGATATCGCGGCTCTGCTTCCTGCCCCACTCCCGAAAATCATGCTCAAATTTCATATTCACGTTAACCAGTATCTCGATGTCCCGAGGTATCTTGTCCACGATATGGTTGATCATGGGCTTACCTTTGTAGGGTAAAAGCGCCTTGGCCTGGTTCATCGTCAACGGGTATAGCCTCGTACCAAAACCGCTGGCCAGGATCAAACATTTCATCTCAGCATACTCCTTAATAATTAAAAACGCTGAATCGGATTTGCATTTTACTCCACCGCCATCCTGTAATCAATTATAATTGTGTAAGCTGTTTACCAAGGATTTGAGTATTTCATGAGCGCCGCAATCAAAAGAAACCGCCGTCTCACCCTTATCGGTGAGGGAGAGGTCGACCTGATGGGCAGACCCGTCGGTTACAGGCTGAAGCAAAGCCAGAGGACCAGGGGTATCAGGCTCGAGATCCGCAGCGAAACAGGCCTGACGGTGGTTGTACCCGGGAGGTACACTCAGCGACAGGTACTGGATATACTGCGGCAAAAGTCACGCTGGATACTTAAACACCTGCCAGCCCATGAACCGGTTCAATTGCCGCTTTTTACGCCTGAGCCCGGCCAGGGCGATAAGCTGTATTTCATGGGCAGGCCGATCGAAATCAACATCAGCATCATAAAATCGGCAACATCCTCGGCCGTACTGGACGGACATAAACTGCTGGTCACCACAGGAGCGAGAGACGGCGCTATACCCCAAATCCTTGAGAAGTGGTACAGACAGCAGGCTGCGATGCTCTTCAGGCAGAAGGCCGGCAGCTTCCAGCAGTCTATGGGCCTGCACTACAACACCATTTTCATACGCGGGCAGAGAACACGCTGGGGCAGCTGTTCGCCTGCAGGCAATCTGACACTGAACTGGAAACTGCTGATGGCGCCGGAAGAAATCATCGACTACGTTGTTATACACGAACTGGCCCACCTCAGACATATGAACCATTCGAAAAAATTCTGGGACATGGTAGAGCAGTACTGCCCGAACTGGAGGAGATATCGTAAATGGCTTGTCACACATGAAGACGAGCTCAAGGCACGTGCTTCTTTTAAGCTATAATCTTGTATATCATCACTGGAGGTAGCCATGAAAGTACATCATTACCATGAAGTCGAAGCTGTGGAGGCCGCTGCCGGCGTGCGCATGCACATTGTGGCAGGGCCAAAGGAGGGTGCTCCCAATTTCATCATGCGTGTCTTTGAGATAGAGCCTGGCAGCAATACTCCCTTTCATCAACATGATTGGGAGCATGAGATTTTTATACTTGAAGGACCGGCGGCGGTCAGACATGAGAATGGGGAGACTTCGCTCAAGCCGGGGCATGCCATTTTTATACCGGCCAATGAAATGCACGGTATTCTAAATAAAGGAGACGTTACCGTCAAACTGATCTGCGTCATACCCAACGTGGATAAAAAACAATAGGCTACCTGATCTTTGATATCGTTTGACACAGGCTTTGAACAGGGTTTAACATATATCTTCGTTGTGTATTTGTTGACCAGTGAGAGAAATTGCTGATGGCCGCTAAGTCTTCCCTTGACAATAAACCGCTTGAAATCAGGTGGCACGGTCGCGGTGGCCAGGGTGCAATTACGGCTGCCAAGATTATTGCGGAGGCAGCTTATGCCAAAGGCTTCAAAGGTGTAACTGCAGCGCCGTCCTTCGGGGCCGAGAGGCGCGGTGCGCCGGTCAGCGCTTCAACCCGTATATCCACCGAGCCTGTCCTGGTAGTATCGCAGGTCGAAAATCCCTCCATTGTAGTCGTACTCGATCATACGCTGCTCAAATACCCTGACGTAACACAGGGTCTGGGCAAAAACGGCTGGCTGATAGTTAATTCCCCTCTTTCACCCAGGGAACTCGGTATGAACGGGGAGTTCAATATAGCGACGGCCGATGCGACCAAAGTATGCCAGGACCTCGAACTGATCGTTGCGGGGCTGGTAATAGTCAATACAGCCATACTGGGAGCACTGGTACGAGCTACTAAAATAGTGGATATGCCAACTCTGGAAAAGGTTGTGCGCGAGCGTTTTTCGCGCAATACTGTGGATATCAATCTGTCAGCGATAAATAAAACTTACGATATAACTAAGGTAGGCAAATAAGGTACAGCATTATGGGCACCAGAGATTGCAATCACATCTGCGATGAGTCGTCGCCCGGCATAGGCGAGGCGGGCAGAACCGGCGAATGGCGCACCCACCTTCCGGTCATAGACGATAAAAGATGCACTGCTTCAAAGTTAAACAAACCAACCTGTTTTCTCTGCTGGCTCTATTGCCCTGAAGCTGTAATGACCCGGTCGATACCGCCTTCTATAGACCTCGAATACTGCAAGGGATGCGGTATCTGCGCGCAGGTCTGCCCGGTGCAGGCAATTACTATGGCTCCCGAAGAGAAAAAACTGGGCTGACATCATGGCAGTACAGAGAAAATCAAATATACATATCCTTGACGGAAACCAGGCGGCCGCTATCGCGGCCAAGCTGAGCCGTGTGCAGGTCGTGGCCGCTTATCCCATCACTCCACAGACACCGCTCACCGAGAAGCTCTCGCACTTCGTGGAGGATGGCCAACTCAAGGCCGAGTACGTGGCCGTGGAGAGCGAGCACAGCGCCATGGCGGTTTGCACCTCCGCCTCTATTGTAGGCGCTCGCACTTTCACAGCCACCAGCTCACACGGGCTGGCATACATGCACGAAATGCTGCACTGGGCTGCCGGAGCACGTCTGCCCATTGTCATGGCCTGCGTGAACCGCGCCATCGGTGCGCCCTGGAATGTTCTCAACGACCAGCAGGACTCGATCTCGCAGCGCGATACCGGCTGGATCCAGATTTATTGCCGCAATAACCAGGATATCCTGGACACGGTTATACAGGCTTATCGCATAGCAGAGAGCGTTTATGTGCCCGTCATGGTCTGCTACGACGGATATATCCTATCCCATACCGAGATGCCGGTTGACATACCCGAGCAGGTGGATGTTGACCGATACCTGCCGCCCTATAAGCCTCATACAACGCTCGATCCGGATAATCCCAAGAACTATAACCTGGTTACGCTGGCCAATCCCCGTGTAGGCGTGGACGGCAAACTCTGCCACGGATACATGGAGCTGAGGTACCTTCTACAGGAGGCTCTGCAGGACTCCAGGGAGGCGATTTTACATGCTGGAAAAGAATTCAACGATGTATTCGGGCGCGATTACGCTAATATGTTTTGGGAAGACCGTAACGAGGATGCGGAGATCACCATCGTCGCCATGGGAAGCCTGGCCTCTGAGGCGATTGTAGCGGCGGACATTTTGAGAGAGGAAGGCATCAAGGTGGGCGTGCTGGGACTACGTGTGTTCCGCCCCTTCCCCAAACAGGATGTAGTACAGGCCCTGCGCAAGTCCCGCTTGATCGTGGTTTTCGATAAAAATATCAGCTACGGCTCGGAGGGCGCAACCTGTTCCGAGATCAAATCAGCGCTTTACGGCACATATATCAACGCGGCCATCAGGAACTTCATTGTTGGACTGGGCGGCCGCGACGTAAAAGCCCGCGAGCTTGCCGAAGCGACAAAGAAAGCAATATCATCCCTTAAAGAGACGGTGACCAATCCTGATTACCCCGAATGGATCTGCCATATCTGACGGAGAACTCAGTTGAAAGCGAATGCAGTTAATCTGATAGAGAAAGAATGGATCTTACCGGGCAACCGCACATGTCCCGGATGCGCCCTTTCACTGGCATACAGGCACACTCTGAAGGCTCTGGAGGGACAATGTATCGTTACGGTGCCGGCCAGCTGCGCAACCGTATTGCACGGCATGTATCCCATAACCGCAGTGAACGTACCATGCGTGAACACTCCTTTTGCATCCACAGGCGCTTCAGCTACCGGACTGGTGGCCGGGCTGAGGGCGCTGGGCAAGAAAGGGATAACGGTGCTGGCATTCGCCGGAGACGGAGGCACACATGATATCGGCATACAGTCGTTAAGCGGCGCGGCTGAGCGGCAATATGATTTCATGTATATTTGCTATGACAACGAGGGCTATATGAATACCGGCAACCAGCGTTCGGGTTCCACACCACTGGGCGCCGTATCCGGGACCACGCCGATCCTGGGCAAGCAACAATATCAGAAAGACATGACGGCCATCATGGAAGCGCACGGCCTCCCCTACGTGGCAACATGTTCGGCCTCTTACCCGCTGGACCTTTATGAGAAAGTAAAAAAAGCAAAACCCATCGAAGGAACCAGGTTCATTCACATTCACACGCCCTGCCCGCCCGGATGGCTCTTCCCCTTCAGCGATACCATTAAATTCGGTGAGATGGCAGTGGAGACCGGCCTGGTCGTGCTTTACGAGATCGAGGACAACATCTTCAGGCTGACCTCAGCCAGTGAATCTCTGGCCCGCAAAGGAGGCAACCTGCAGCCGGTGCGAGAGTACTTCAAATCCCAGGGCAGGTTCAAGACCATAACCGAGGAACAGATCGATGAGCTCCAGCAGTGGGTCAATGCCCGCTGGAAGCAGTGCCTTAACAGGGCCACCAACCTTTAATCTCAACCAGCTCTGATTATTCAGCATAATCGCCCGACTACCGATCAATTTAAATCACTGCTTGACAATCACCACGCCATCTTGATAGACTGCATACAAATATCCTGCACACAAATTATTTGGTGCAGAACTATTTCGTGAGGTGAAAGATGGTTGACCAGGTCTACGGTAAACTGGCGGGCGCCCTCAATGCCCGTTCGACTGCCTTCCCAGCCGTTAAATGTAATGAGTTTTACGATCTCGTGGAATTTTTATTGACCCCGGAAGAGGCGTCTATCTTCGTAGCCATACCGCTGGAGCTGAGCCGTGTTGAAGAGATCGCAGTAAACATCCCTGCCACAGACCTGAAAAAGCTGGCAGCGCAGCTTGAGGTCATGGCTGACAAGGGACTGATACATATCCGGGAGAGGGACGGTGTAAAGCTGTACGAGGCCCTGCCCTTTGTGCCGGGTATCACCGAGTTTCAACTCATGCGGGGAATAGTCGACGAGAGACATAAAAAGTTCGCTGCGTTGTTGAGGGATTACTCCAAAGCCATGATAAGAACCATGCTGTCGGCTGACGCTGCTCCTATGGAATACGCGGCGCCCGGCCGCAAGGTGGCTGTGGATCAGGAGGTCGACAGTAAAAGCACGATCGTTCCCCTTCATGAACTGAAGGAACTGCTGCTGAAAACGGAATATATATCCGTGGGAACATGTATCTGCAGGCACCAGGGCGCCCTGCTGGGTAGACCGTCATCCAAGCCGGTCAACAACTGCATGGTGCTGGGAGAATCCGCGAAATTTGCCGCTGAAAGGGGATTCACAATGCGGCTGACTCAAAAGGAGGCCATACAGCGCATAGAGGAGGCGGAGGAAGCGGGTCTCATCCATACATTCGCCAACAGCCCTGACAGGTTCACCAACCTGCTGTGCAACTGCTATAAGAACCTCTGCCTGATTACGCGCATGACCAGCAAATCTCCCGCGCCCAGCGCAGCGGTGAATGCACGGTACCTGGTCACGATAAAAGAAGACAGCTGCACCGGTTGCGAGGCCTGTATACCAAGGTGCCAGATGGATGCGCTTAAAATGGCAGACGGTAAGTTGATCGGTGATGAAATACGCTGTATAGGCTGCGGGATTTGTATGTGGGTTTGCCCCACTGATGCGCTTGAACTAAAGCCCAGGCCGGCCAGCAGGATTCCCCTGCGCGGTTGATTATCTCATATCACAATAATTACGGAGGATACAATGGTTGACGCTATCTACGATAAACTGGCTGCCGCGCTGAATGCCCGGGGAACGACCGTACCTGCCATTATCTGCCAGGAATACTACGACCTGGTGCAGTTTCTGTTTACACCCGAAGAAGCCGCAATTGCCTGCGCCATGCCCATAGAATATGCGGCCGTGGAAGAGATCGCGAAGAATCTCGGGACCAAGGATATAGGAAAAGTTTCGTCGCAGCTCGAGAGCATGGGCGATAAAGGCCTGATCCATATTAAAGAGAGCGGCGGCAAGAAACTATATGAGGGATTGCCTTTCGTTCCGGGACTGATCGAGTTCCAATTGATGAAAGGTATCGTCGACGAGCGCAGCAAGAAATGGGCAGAACTATTAAGCGTTTATTCCAAGGCAGTCAAACGGGAATTCATGTCCGGCAAGCCTGTAAAAATCGAAAAATCAGCACCTGGTAAGGTAATTAAGGTGGGCAAGGAAGTCAGGCAACTCGCCTGCGTAATCCCTTACAAAGAGATGAAACAGCTGATACTGGATACAGAGCATATCGCCGCGGGCACCTGCGTATGCCGGCACCAGGGTAACCTGCTGGGCAAACCCAGCTCCGAACCCATGGGTAACTGTATGGTCTTCGGTGAATCGGCGCTGTTCTCGATCGAGCGCGGTTTCACGAGGCGCCTATCCAGGGATGAAGCCCTCAAGACGCTGGATGAAGCAGAGGAAGCCGGTCTGGTGCACAATTATGTCAACAATCCGGGCCAGTTCACCAATCTGCTGTGCAATTGCTGCGGATGCCACTGTTTCATCCTGCGGGGCGCCAAGCACGCGCCGGCGCCCAGCCAGATGGTCAATCCCCGATACCTGGTATATATTAATGAGAAGGAATGCACCGGCTGTGAGGCCTGTATCGGACGGTGCTGGATGAAAGCCCTGAAAATGGAAAACGGCAAGCTGGTGCGTGAAGAGATACGCTGCATAGGTTGCGGTATTTGCATGTGGGCCTGCCCCACCGATGCGCTCTATCTTGACCCGAGGGAAGCCGGCAAGGTGCCGCTTAACAAGTGCTGATAAGTATCAGCAAAATTTGAGGAGGAGATAATGGTTGAACCTGTCTACGAGAAATTGATACCTGTACTCAATTCACGCAGCACTTTTCTGGTTCCTTGCATCAAGTGTGACGAGTTTTTTGCCCTTGCGGCTTATTTATACAGCCCCGTCGAAGCAGAGATCGCCTGCGCCATGCCATACGATTTCGCTACAGCTCGTGAGATTGCAGTCAATATCCCGGGCAGCCATCCTGAGAAGATCGCCGAACACCTTGAGACCATGGCGAATAAGGCGTTGATACATTCGAAAAAGGAAAACGGCGAGACGCTCTATGAACTCCTGCCACTCTTCCCGGGTGCAATGGAGCTTCAATTCTGGCGTGATGACAAAGAGTATCTGGGCAAGCTGGACATCCTGCTCGGCCAATACCTGGTAGCGATGTGGGGCCTGCGTAAAGCCGGCGCCCCGATCGTAACCGAAACGCCATCCTCCCCCAGAAAAGTAGCCGTAGACCAGGAGATCATGAGCCGCTCCACCATTATCCCCTATGCGGAGATGAAAGAACTGATCAAGCAGAGCGAGTATATCGGCGTGGCGCTCTGCCACTGCCGGCAGCTGGGCGAACAATGGGGCAAGGCATGCTCCAGGCCCATGGACAACTGCATGATCCTGGGGTCATCCGCCAAATTCACTATCGAAAAGGGATTGACCAAACGTCTCAATGTCGAGCAGGCGCTGCAGGTGCTGGAAGAAGCGGAAAAGGCCTGCCTGATACACCAATACGCCGATACGCCCGACCACTTTTCCAATATTCTGTGCAATTGTTGTTCATGCCACTGCATAGCTCTTAAGGGCTATAAAAAGTCCCCGGTTCCCAGCCAGTCTGTCATTGCGCGTTACCTGATCAAGATCGACGATGAGGCCTGCACAACATGCGAGGCCTGCCTGGAACGCTGCCAGATGGACGCATTGAAAATGGAGGGGGGCAAGCTCACGAGGGACGAGGCACGCTGCATCGGCTGCGGCCTGTGTATGTATGTATGCCCCGTAGAGGCATTGTCGCTGGAGAAGAGGCCTGCCGGTAAAATACCTTTGAGAGCCTGTTGAAGGCCAGGATTTAATCCTGCTCTTTATCCCGTTTTGCGGCCCTGTCACGCGCCCAGCGATGTATCTCGTCCAGCGCCGGCGGCGCTACCATGAACACTTCGACATCCTGGGGAAACTGTACCAGATGTCCCTCCCGAATAAAAAGCAGGGCGACATCGCCGGGCTTAAGGGACTCATCGATGGTTTTGCTGATGAACTGGTAGCGTTTGCGCGACGCATCCGAGTACGCATCGTAGACCTGTTTGGATGCTTTTTCGCTGATCAGCCCCACCATCAGGCAACGCTCCCAATCCATGACTTCCTCGAGGAGCTCGCTGACCTCAACACATTTCAGAGATGCGGATTCCGAGCAGCGCTTATTCACCAGGTTGTGGCTTTTAGGGTGAAGCTCTTTGAGCATCTCCAATCCACCCTCCCCATCCCTGTCGACCGTCTCATGAAAGATCAATGTCACATGTCCCAGTTTACTCTCGAGCTTCGCCACCATCTCGTCGACCTGTCGCCAGTATTTTTCATAAAGCTCGAGATATTCCGCCGGAGAGTTTTTACCGGCATAAACCAGGGGCACCTGCAATATCTTTCTGCTGTTCTTGAAGCTGTCAACTTCAGGTTTCTCTACTTTGCCCAGTTCCTGTGTCATGATTACACTCCTCTCTCTGCCTGTTGCTGTACCATCTCCATGAATTTAACGGCCTGATCGCCGATACACCATTACCGCTATCAATAGTATAGAAATTATACTACAATATAAAGCGCCTTTTGAGGGACCGTGCTTCCTTGATTTTATAATCGGGCACTGGAGGAACCATATGGATTTCGACCTTGGTGGAAAGACGGGCCAACTGCGCAAGGAGATACGCCAATTTGCCCTTGCCGAGGTGGTAGGAAAACCTTACCACACCGCCATGCTGGAGGAGGAGAGCGCGGACGAGGACTGGGAATTTTCGCTCTCGATATCCAGGAAGCTTGCGCAAAAGAAATGGCTTTGCATGAACTGGCCTGAGCAATATGGGGGTATGGGCGCATCATACTGGGAACAATTTGTGTACTCCGAGGAGGCCGGTTATTATGAGATTCCCGGCACCAGCATGGGCATATCCGGCACCGGCATCAACGGCCCCAGCCTGATGCTGTTCGGCAGCGAGGAGCAAAAACAGAAATACCTGCCGCTGATAGCCTCGGGCGATCCTGACGGGATATGGTGCACCGCTTACAGCGAACCCGACTCTGGCTCCGACTACAATAAGATCAAGACCATCGCCATCAGGTCGGGAGACGACTATATTATAAACGGACAGAAAGTGTGGACGAGCTGCGCCCACCGCGCGCGCTGGTGCTGGCTGGCATGCAAAACCGATCCAACGTCGAACAAGATCCATAAAAGCATGAGCATCATTATTGTGGACATGAAGAGCCCCGGCATTACGACCAGGCCTCTCATCAATCTTTCAGGTGTTCACAGTTTTAACGAGGTATATTTCGATAACGTAAAAGTGCCTGCATCGAACCTGGTCGGCGAGGAAAATAAAGGATTCTACATGTTGATCCCCGCCCTGGCAATCGAGCGGCTCTCGCTGGCGCCTCACGTGCTGGGCACAGGACGACGCATACTTGAATTGCTCGTCCGCTACGCCAGGGAAAATGACCATAAAGGAAAACCCTTATCTGACGATCCTGTGGTGCGCCATAAGCTGGCGGAGCGCGCCCTGGAGCTCGAGACGCTGCGCTTATTTGGTCTTGAGATAATGTGGAAAATGAGCACCGGCAAGATGCCGGGCTATGAGGCGGCCAGAAACAAGCTATACTGCAATATCGTCACGGACAACATGGCCAGGACCGGACTGGAGATAGTGGGCGCCAATTCACAGATAAGCCCTGATTCCAGATGGGCGAAATTGAGGGGCCGCTGCCAGAATCTGTACCTTGTCAATATGGGGTGGTTCAGCGCAGCCGGTACCATGGAAATACAGAAGAACGTAATCGGCCAGTTTAAACTCGGCCTGCCGCGCGCCTATTAAAACCAGATATCCACCCTTTGTATAATGGGGCTGTTTCACTCCTGAACCGGCCCCTTTATCGTATCATCTACCACCCGCCGCTGGCGCCTCCTCCTCCTGACATTCCTCCTCCACCTCCGCCAAAGCCACCGCCGAAACCACCTCCGGACCCACCGCCAAAGCCTCCCCAGAAACCACCGCCGGTTTTATGCCAGTCAGTGGATTTGCCAGCTGCTTTCAGCTTCTGGTAATTGCGTGTAAGCGCGTAATCCGTGCCCAAGCCAAGACCCGTGAATATCAGCGGTGCAATTATCAGCGCCGCAATCCCCCCGATCGACAGCCCCATAATGACACCGGCTATGGCACCCCAGATGCCACCCACCCATACATTTTTACTGCGCGCCATAAATCCTGAAAGGTAAATCGTAACTATAGTAAGGATGAAAAAAACAAAGATGAAATCACCGAACGCGGATTTCACCGGGTTTTCCTCAAGCGGAGCAGGCGGAGTGCCGTCCCTGATATACTTCTCAATTGAAGCAACACCCGCCTTGATTCCTCCCTCGTAATCGTTATTCTTGAACAGCGGTAACACGTCGTTATCACGTATCCTGCCCGCGCGACCGTCCGTGATCACCGGTTCAAGCCCGTATCCGACCTCGATACGCATCTTGCGATCATCCAGGGCCACCAGGAAAAGGACCCCGTTGTCTTTATCTTTCTGCCCTATCTTCCATTTCTCGAACAGCCTGCTGGCATAGTCCTCTATACTGTCCCCTTCAAGGCTTTTCACAGTAGCCACAAAGACCTGCGCCGTAGTATCTTTCTCGAGCTGAGCCAATTTGGATTCAAGCTCGGCCTTTGCTTCGGATGAAAGCAATCCGGCGTTATCGTTGACATAGCCGGTGAGCTCCGGAAAATTCTGCGCCGACACCGGCATGTTGAAGACAGACAACATAGTGACAGCCAGACAGGCTGTCACTATCAGCAAGATCAGTCTGTGTCGCACTAAAACTCCACTTTAGGCGCTGTTTCTGCGCCGCTGACAGACTGGAAGTATTGCTTCTCGCTGAATCCAAACATGCCGGCCAGCATATTTGTGGGAAAAGTCTTGATCTGCGTGTTATATTCCCTCACCAGGTCATTGAACCTCCTTCTTTCCACGCTAATGCGGTTCTCCGTCCCCGCCAGTTCGTCCATCAGCTGTGTAACATTCTGGCTGGACTTGAGGTCCGGGTAATTCTCAATCACGGCAAGCAGACGACCAAGTGCGGTTTCAACCTCTCCGGCCGCAGCAGCCTTTTCATCCACCGTCTGGGCAGCCCCGTATTTCGTTCTTGCTTCGGCTATGGCCAGGAAAACGGTCTGTTCCTGTGTCATCATGCCTTTGACCGAGTTCACCAGGTTGGGAATCAGGTCGTAACGTCGCTGATATTGCGTCTCAACCTGCGACCACTGGGCGTCTATGCCCTGTGATTTGGTCACCAGGCTGTTATATATACCAACCAGGGAAACTGCGATGATGACGGCGCCAAGTACTATTACGCCCACGGCAGCCAGGACACATCCCCAGGTAGACTTCATATCGATAACCTCCTTAATCAGTTTGATCGGGTTGACATATTTATTACGGCAATTCTACAACAGTGCTATTGTATCAACAAATTATACCTGTGTCGCTTGTTTTGGCCATCTGACGGAGCGTATAATCAAGCACAATCAATTCGAGGGGGTGGAATATCATGGCTGTTAATAAAGAGCTGGTAGCGCCATGCGGTTTATATTGCGGAGTTTGCGGAATCCATATAGCCACCAGGGACAATAATGAGAAATTCAAGGAGAAGCTGGCACCGGTTTACGGCGCCAAGCCGGAAGATATACTGTGCGACGGCTGCCTCTCCCAGCGCGTCTTTTCCTATTGCCGGATCTGCCCGATCAAGTCGTGCTGCATCGAAAAGGAAATAGAAGGATGCCACCAGTGCAACGAGTTCCCCTGTCGCTTCATCGATGATTTCCCGGTTCCGGTCGGCAAGAGTGTTATACTGCGATGTGTCCCCAGATGGAGGGAAATCGGTACGGAAAAGTGGATACAGGAGGAGCAGAAACGCTATAATTGTCCTCATTGCGGCGCTGCCACTTTCCGTGGAGCGAAGCGCTGCCGTAATTGTAAGGAAGCGATCGACCTCGACTGAAAACACCCGGCATGATTAGAACAACTGTAGCTCTCATTGTAATTATCCTGGCTGTTGCCTGTTCCACCCCCCAGCAACAGCCGACACCGCAGGCCCAACCCGAACAGATTAAGATCGGAGCATTATTGGGCTTGAGCGGCGATATAGCCACATCCTATGGTCAAGCCCAAAAAAATGGAGTCGAGTTGGCCGTAAGCGAGGTCAACGACAGCAATTACCTGGGCGCGGGCAAACAACTCAAGCTTGTAATTGCAGATGCCGGACCCGGCGCAGACACAGCTTTCTCCGGCATCACCAGTTTAATTGAAACAGACAATGTTTCTGCTATTATAGGCCCAACACTGTCTTCACAGGCTTTCAAAGCTGATCCGGTAGCCCAGAATCACAGTATCCCGGTAATTGCCGTAAGCAATACGGTTCCGGGTATAACGGAAATGGGCGATTTCATATTCCGCTGCAGCCTACCGGAATCGACCGTCATCGGAGGCACCATTAAAGCTGCGGCCAGCCAGTTGCGCGTGGTGAAGGTTGCCTATCTATGGGGCAAGGACGATGACTACACAATAGCCGGCTATAAAGCTTTTAAGGATGCGGTATTGAAGAACGGCCTGAAAGTACTGGCGGATGAGACATTCAGCCGTGGCGATACAGACTTTAAGCCCCAGCTTGAAAAGATCATCGCAAAGGGGCCCGACGCAATACTCGTTTCCGCTCTGGCCAAAGAAGCTGCAGCCATCATAATTCAGGCGCGGTCCCTCGGCTACACCGGTATCATTATCGGCGGAAATGGCTTCAATTCAACTGACGTTATTAAACAGGCTGGAAGCTATGCGGAAGGAGTCATGGCCGGCACGGCATGGAATATCGCCAGCATCAATACCAGGAACCTGGAATTCATATCCGCTTATCAGAAAGCATATGGAATAAAGCCTGACCAGTTCGCAGCTCAGGCTTATACCGGCACATGGCTGCTGGCCAACGCCATACGGACGGCCGGCAGTTCGGATCCTTCTGCTATAAGGGATGCGCTGGCCGGTATATCCAATTTTACTACGCCTATGGGATCTTTCAGCTTCACAGAGGACAGAGAGCCTGTTCATCCCGCCGTTGTGCAGATCGTTAAAAACGGAAGATTCACTATTTTTAAATGACGAGCTCTGAGGGATTCCTGATGATAACATCAACCGCGGGGCCTGTGCTATAATCGCTCTGTAAAATGTTTAAATTAAACCTTATGCCCAGAGGCGATAAGTTCTTCGACCTTTTTGAGGTCAGTACAAAGAATATGGTCAAAGCAGCCGAAAATCTCAAGGAGCTTATATACACTTGGGATTGCATTGACCAGAAACTGGAAGAGATGGATCGAATCGAGCACCAGGGTGATACCATAACCCACGAAATCATGTTCCAGCTTAACCGTTCCTTTATAACTCCTTTCGACAGGGAGGACATCGGGGTGCTGGCACACTCCCTGGATGATGTCACCGATCTCATCCAGGCGACTGCCGACACCATGGTCCTCTATAAAGTCAGGGAACCCGGCAAACGGGCGCGTGAGCTAGCAGATATTCTGGTCCAGATAACCACCGAGGTGGAACATGTAATGCCCAGCCTCAGGCGACATAACGCCAACCTCGAGAAAATTTTAAACAGCTGCGTCGAGATAAACAGGCTGGAAAACGTGGCGGACAAGGTCTATCGCACGGCGCTTAAAGAGTTGTTCGAGGATTCAAATGACATCACGGATATCATTAAATGGCGCGAAATATACGAACATATGGAAAGCGCTACCGATATGTGTGAGGACGTGGCCAACGTGCTTGAGGGCGTAGCCCTGAAACACGCTTGAATGCTCAGCCGCACTATCCAGTTCGGCGCCGGTTATACACAGCTTTGTAAAAGGACGATGAAATATGAACATTAAAGAGCTTGTTTATAAAAACCGCAGCTACCGCCGCTATTATCAGGAGGTGGCGGTATCCCTTGACACCCTGAAGGAGCTTGTTGACCTGGGCAGGATGTCCGCATCCGCCATGAACCTGCAACCGCTTAAATATATCCTGTCCAACGACCCGGCCAGGAATGCCGCCATCTTCTCAAATATCGGGTGGGCGGCATATCTAAAGGACTGGGGCGGACCTCCCGAGGGTGAGAGGCCTGCGGCGTATATTATCATGATGGGAGATACAGAGATAAGTAAAAATGTGGTATGGGACCACGGGATCGCCGCACAGAGCATCCTGCTTGGCGCCATAGAGAGAGGGCTGGGCGGATGCATGATAGCCACTATACGAAAGAGCGACCTGGCAAAAGCACTGAATATCGGATCACGCTATGAGATACTGCTGGTTATTGCCATCGGAAAACCCAAGGAGCAGGTCATGATCGACCCGCTGGACCGGGATGGAGATGTGAAATACTGGCGAGACAGCCAGTCTGTACATCACGTGCCCAAGCGCTTGTTGCAGGACATCATCATCGAATAGGCAGGCTGCCGATAAAACAGCTTAATCGGAAGTTCTCTTTACCAGCAACAAGCGGTTACCTTCCCCCTCGCTGAAGCTGTAGTCAACCCGGTCCATCATCTTTTTCATCATATATATACCCAGACCGCCCGCTTTACGGTCCTCAAGCGCGCTGTCCACCTCCGGCAGCGGAACGGATGCAGGATCAAATCTCTTACCTCGATCCTTGATGGTAATAGTGATATCGGGGTCCTTAAGCGCACATGAGATCTGAAAAAAACCACCTCTGCCATCGTAAGCATGCTTGACCACGTTGGTACTCGCTTCATCAACCGCTGTCTCGAAGGCAAATATATACTTGTCCAACTTGCGCTGCTGCAACCAGTTAACCACAAAGTCTACAATCACTGGTATGTCTTGCAGGACCGCGCTCTCCAGGGTGAGCGTATCTTCATTCATATCTGCTGCCCATTGTTGATCGACCATGATTATTTACCTGTAATCCGACTATCTTATGCCATAGCCGCTGTTGCGGGTGATACAACAATTTCGCTGCCGTTGATCTTACTTTCCAGACTCGATTTGATGGAGTCGATCACCTTCTGAACTTCGGACATTTTTCTATCGCCGTCGAACTCTAAAAAGATCTCAACGTAAACATTCGCTCCTGAACGTCTTGAACGTATCCCGTGAATAGCCTCGTATTCATCGAAATACAGTGCCAGCTCCCTGAGTATGACGATTTGAAGCGACTCTTCCAGGGCACGATCCAGCAGATCATAGACAGACATGGTGCTGATGTTGTATATGGATTGGACGATGAAAAGGCCGATGATAATAGAGACCAGCGGGTCAACGTAGGTTACCCACGGCTGGTCATAGAATATGGCGCTCATAGACAGTGATATAATAACCAGCACTGACGCGATGGTTTTAGAGCGGTACATCCGCCAGAGCGACTCCAGTACCGGTGAATATTCCTCTTTGGTCAGGTGGTAGTCGTGTCGCCACAGCCAGATGCTGGTCAACAGCGCCACGGCCGAGAACACGATGGCAAGGTCAACACCACCCGCATGCAGCTCCACCGGGTGTTGAAACCTCTCGATCGTATGCCCGATCACGATTATCAACGATATGACCAGCACCACCGCCACGATGAGGCCCGAGACGCTTTCAAGCTTGCCGTACCCATAGTTGTACCCCTCCGTACGGCCTCGATTGATTTTCCTGATACTGAGGTAAGACAGAAATACCGCAGTGACCAGCCCGATATTCTTGAGGATTTCCGATTCAAGGGTCAGTGAATTGGCTATTACCGCTGCAATTATACCGGTGATAAGCCCGAATATCCCCAACAGCAGGCCCATAAGGATGGATTTTTCCTTGGCCTTACTACGGTCAACCGGCTTTGTCCCTTTATCGTTCGACATGACTTATCTTAATTTCTGCTCCGTGCCGTCAATATAAGCCTGATTATTGTGGCATGATTTGACTATTTATTCAACGAACAACAATTAATTACATTCACCATATTCCCAAAACGATTAATGGGCGTTATAATGGAACTAATATATCCGGATAATTGATCGTATATAATTCGATATGTTGTTTAAGCTGGAACGGCGGCACATCTCATCGGCAATATTAATACTTATACTGACGTTGATATTGGTCGGTACCTCCTGCACGATGGATGAATTACCGCAACCGATAGAAAACCCAGCTAATCCTCCTATCGCCGACAACAGTACTACCTGTGTTATACTTGACATCTCGTCTTTCGTTGCTCAACCCAAAACTATAATACTGGGTGAACAGACAGTTCTTTCCTGGAAAGCTGTTGGCGCTACTTCGCTTTCCATCGATCCAGGCATTGGAAGTATCAGCGTGGACAGCCAAAGTATCACCGTATCACCGAAGGCAACCACCTTGTATACATTAAGAGCGTCCGACGGATGCTATGAGGTATCTCAAAAATTTCTGGTTATCGTCAAGACAACGGACGGAGAAATCGTCTGGCCCGCCAGCAGCTCCGAAAATGTTACGGCCGAACCGATATACGAAGGATGGAGCTACTATCCAAATAAAGATGTTGAGTGGACAATACTCGATAGAAATAAAGATACCGGCAGCGATATCTATAATTGCTGGCACCAGGGACGTATCATCAATAAACACAACGAATGGATGATGACACAAGTCACTGTCAGCGGCAAACTGGTAGCGAATACCATACTACCCTCAGAACAGGTGATTTATGTCACCAGCATGGATTGCCTGCAATTGCCGGAACTTAAGTGGAAGTGGAAGGTCAACAAGTAGTTTTCAGCCAGACCACATTTATACATAGGATATTGGATAAGGCTTATGAACAGCATGTGGAATAAAATTGCCGTCATCGTTATTCTAATCTTTATCTCAACGCTCTCCCTGTCCTGCTTTATCTTTGAGCGTGCCACCGATCATTATAAGGCGGGAAATGAATTATACAGTCAGAAGCAGTGGGATAAGGCAATCGAAGAGTATACAAGGGCCATCAGCATGGATTCAAACCAGCCTTTCTTTTACATCAACAGGGCTTTAGCCTATAACCAGATAGGTGAATATGATCTTGCTATCACGGATTGCACCAGGGCTATAAACAAGAAGAATAACATTGCATTAGCATATACCACCCGCGCCTCCGCCTATAATGAAAAAGGCCTTTATCAACTGGCGCTGGCTGACTCACTCGAGGCCATCGAGCTGAGTCCCAAGATTGCACTGGGCTATATCAATAAGGGCTGGGCACTTTACGGCCTGGGTGAGTTCAAGGAATCGATACTTGCCTGTACCGATGGTATCGCCGCCGAGCCGACCAGGGCCATGGCCTATATATTCAGGGCAATGAACTATAACGAGATGGGCAACTACGAAAACGCCATGGCTGACTGCAACAAAGCTATTGAGCTCGATCCCACGCTGCCGCTGGCATATGTCAACCGCGCCTGGGTGTACAACCAGACCGCTGTTTATGAAAAGGCCATCGAGGACTGCAATACGGCGATCAGTCTGGATCCCAGGATCGCCACAGCTTACGTTAATCGTGCCTGGGCGCAGACAGCCAGGGGTAATTTCGACCTCGCCATAGCTGACTGCGATACCGCCATTAAGCTCAATCCAAACCTGCCGGGCGCATATACTCAACGCGCCTGGGCTTACTTCGAGAAATATCCCTATGACTTATCTAAAGAATGGTGGCAGATGGGCATGGATGACTGCAACAAGGCCATCGAATTGAATCCCAAATCCGCCCTGGCTTACAACATGAGAGCACGCGGATATATCTTAAAGGAAGAGTACCGCCTCGCTATTGCCGATGCTACCAAAGCGATAGACCTGAGCTCAGAATTTGCCCTCCCTGACATCACGCGTGCCTGGGCTTTCAACAATCTTCGCCTGTTCGACCTGGCCATAGAGGACTGTGACGTCGCTATATCCAAGAATCCCAAGCTGGCAGCGGCCTGGGCAAACCGTGCCTGGGCTTACAACGGCAAGGGCATGTACGATAAAGCGCTGTCGGATATAAATGAGGCCATCCGGCTTCAATATGACTTTGCCTGGGCTTATTTTACCCGGGCTATAATACATAAGAACCTGCATGATTACGAGCAGGCGAAATCCGACATTGAGCTTTGCCTTCAATACACAACTGATCCCAAGCTTATCGAGGCCGTCAGAGCCCTTGCCGCTACACTTTGACTTATAGCGTATCAAGGTCTTATGATATCAACATGAACTCACTGGCAGCACGTTTGGTCAACCTGTTTTTATGTCTGGCTTTGCTCTTTTCTATCGGATGTACCGCCTCTCCTGCCACGCCTGATGTAATACCGGCTGCTTCGCAGCCAATCCCGGCGGCACATACGAGAAAACTGCAGACACCACCCTACGAAGGCGGCAGCGCCGTCATTTTCGTCCTCGATCAGATCGATGATGACAAATACATTGAGGCTGTGCATGAGATCATCCGTATATTTGCGGAAAACGATGCGTCCCTAGATGTCGCCGTAAAACCCCCCGACAAGAAGTTCGGCCTGAATGAAAGCGCCCGTGAACTGACCTATTTTTCAGATGCCGGTATTATCGATACCAGCGTAGACGGCCATTATGTTAGCTGGATGAAGCCTCCAACCTCACTGACCGGTGACG